>Ga0307510_10000045_pt1 | contig 97198 bp, 52 predicted proteins | sample 12_EM_MG_FD_207224 | JGI IMG/M metagenome (GOLD analysis project Ga0307510, IMG submission 207224) | Populus trichocarpa ectomycorrhiza microbial communities from riparian zone in the Pacific Northwest, United States - 12_EM | ecosystem: Host-associated > Plants > Roots > Unclassified | place... | reverse complement strand
TATTAGTTTGAGAGTGTGGTTGTGATTGATTTTTAAAGTGTTTTTCATACTGAAATGCATTAAAATGATGTTTTTTTATTTTTTAAAAATTATTTTTGAAATCAACATATTAAAATAATTCAAAAAATATATAAAAAATTAATTTTTGAAAGTATGGTTGTGGTTGCTTTTCAAAGTGTTTTTCATGTCGAAATGCATCAAAATGATATTTTTTTATTTTTTTAAAATTATTTTTAAAATCAGCGCATTAAAATGATTCAAAACATATAAAAAAATTATTTTTTCACAAAAAAATAAATTTAAATTTTTAAAAACCACGAATTGACATGCATTTTCAAATCCCTAAACTCTTACACTATTAGCTTTAACATTTTTGCTTTTTTATCACTTTTCTATAACATTTTCACTGTGCTCCAAAGTACAAGTAGAGGTTAAAATCATTTCAAACGGTTTAGTCTAGTTTAAAAAGTAATCAAAATGAACTAATTTTTTCTTGAAATTTTGGAACCAAACCGAATCAATCAGTTAAGTTCGATCCAATTTTATTTTATATTAATAAAAATCAAATAAATCCAATTTAATTTATAGATCTTCTAGTTAGATTAATTTTTATGAGGATTTTAGTTTATGAAATAATTTAGTCCAATTTGACTGAACACATTGACGTCTCAATTCTTTCCTCTTGTACTTATCCTTTAATGGTAAGTGGATTAATGACTAATTAGAGACTTGTAGTTATCTAATTGTAACAAAAAAGCTCATTAGGATTATCTTTACTAATTAACCACACCCACAAGAAACTGGGTTGCTAAGCAAGTTTTGTGCCTAAAGTCAAAGATTAGGTTAAAATCCATATGCATGCTGATGAGTTTCAAAATGGTTGGATTTATACAAAATAAAAAATTTAATAAATGTAATGATTATCAACACTGGACCGATGCAAAGCATATGCACTGAGTAATTCCCTAGAAATTTAATAAAAGGCTACTATGTGCAATGAGCCGATGGCCAAGTGATGAGCATGAGTGCTCTGATTTTGACATGCTTTTACCATGGATGCATGCACTTCGTCTTTTCCATAGGGTATTGGGCTCAACCTCTTTCTGGATTTCCCTGCATAGTTACCATGTTTGTTCGTTCAAACCTTGGACCTTCCCTAATTTGGCAAATTTCACAGAGGCAAGCTTGCATGCATGACAGGCAGTAGTGGTTAACAGTCACAAGTCACAACATGGCGTAATAATTTTGTTCCTTTTTACGCTTTTGAACGAAGAGTTTTTGTGTTCTTCTGTGCCAGTCCATGTGAAGACAACGGAAGAATCAGAATCATGGCATCATGCTTTGTGTAACATGGAGACTGATGGACTCCTCCAATGGTTACCAGTGAATCAAGAATGTTGCTAGAAACTAGAATTAGAAGTCATAAACTTGAATAACTATTTTCTTTCTTTCCTTTTTTTTTTCTTGGGAGAACTTTCTAACTTTCCTTTGTCTGGGAGGCTAGGAGATGTGAAATTAATAGCAAAGCATTCAAAATTTATTTCTGTTTTGTGTCAACAGCACCAGCAAAAAAATAAAAGCCCTGATTTTTTGGGTTTTTTATATTAAAATTATAGTTTAATTAAAAAAAATCAGGATGACTAGATTGTTCGCTCAAGTTTAGTTACATTAACCAAGTTATAAGTTAATTTTGTTGAATCACATAATCAAGTTTTGGATTGCAAATTTCTTGGATTAACTCATAATTAACTAGGTAAATTGCATAATTAGATGTCGTTTTTACACTAAAATTTCAAATATCATGCATGTGAAGCGCATGCACATCTGAGGTTTCTCTCTTTTTTTTTCTTTTTTTTTTTCCTCTTCTGCAGAGGTAATAATTGAGTTAAAGCAATAGAGGCATGCACTTTGGTAAATTGCATGACTAGGAAGGTTCTAACATGGCCTCCACAGTCAATATTATATATATCTATCAAACTTGAAGTTGAACAAGCAGACAAGAGAGTAAAGGTAAGGAAAACAAAGATACAAAACCTTTTCTCCTCCTACCATACTCTCATTTTCTGATCTCTACCATCTACTCCCAAATATACTCACTGTCCTTCATTAATATTTTTCCATCTTCATAAAAGTACTGTGCTTATAGCATGGATCCTAGTTAACATTTATTTCACTGAATCATAACCTATTATTTTGGTGCCATCAAGCAGTTTTCAATTTCTAGCAGTGCTAAATTGCTGTGTTTTTTCCCCTCTTGACATTACCAGGAAATTAAGTGAGGTGCACCAAAAGAAGGCAGGATTCCCTTTTCATAGCATTTTCCTAACAAGAGAAGAAGGCGCTTTGAAAAATGACAAGAGGAAAGATAGCAATAACTAGGATTGAGAACCGTACAGCCAGGCAAGTCACCTTTTCCAAACGCAGGGTAGGGCTTTTCAAGAAGACCCATGAGCTCTCTGTGCTCTGTGATGCTGAAATAGGACTCATCGTCTTCTCAAGCAATGGGAAGCTTTCTGAATTCTGCAGTGAGTCGTCCAGGTAAAAAAAAAACATAAAAAAAAGACCATGATGCTACAAATGGTCTAATTTGTATCTGTCTAAATCACTGATGGATTTGAAGTAGTCAGCTAATGTTTTCTTGGAGGAAAAATGAGTTCTTTGATGATACAACTAATTTTACAATGAGATGATTAATATTTTCTGTAAGTATGTTTACAGTTTTATCATGTTTTAATCATATGTTTTGATCACTTCTTGTTGTCTTTTAACCCTGTAAGTCCTCTTCCAAAGTTGATAGTGATTTGTCTTAATTGATAAGATTTCTTAGCTCCTTTAGCCTCTGCAAGATCCAAAGTTTGGCCATCATTGACTCAATTTTTTGAAGCTTTTTTTCTTAAGGAATTCTAAGAAAGTTGTTGCCTTTTAGCCTTTTACATGCCATTCTTAAAATTAAAAAAAAGGGTACAAACCATTACCATTTTATCTTGACAAATGCAGCATACCACACATCATCAAAAGGTATGAAATTTCTAAAGGAATGCGCGTTTCAGAAAGCAATGACTCGGTACAAACCTCCTCTTTACCATATCCACGACCGAAATATATACATATATATTTAACTAGATGAGGGCTCTGATGTTTTGTATCTTAATATTTTAGGAACAAATCCTGAAGGAGTTGAAAAGAATCAGGAAAGAGACAGATGATCTTCAGTTGAGTATGCGATGCTACAAAGGCGAAAGCTTGAGTTCCTTGCACTATGAGGATCTGGTTGAGCTTGAAAAGCAGCTGGAGTGCTCAGTGAACAAGGTTCGAGCTCGGAAGGTAATGCTTCGTTTTATGAATAAATATTTTTGTTGATCTCTTAATTGAGGACAGAATTAAAGGCATTTTCAATGCTTTGTTAAGCAATAACAACATATTTTAAATCCAGAATATGCAAAAGTGATGCTGCCGAACCTAAGATAATTAAGATTCAAAGAACAGGGAATACAGAATTTTAGAAAATAATCTCAACAACAAGAGCCCTAATCATAACTTTATTACTAAATAATTTTCTCTCTAATTGTTTTCCTAAAACACTCGTGATTATAATTTTTTAAATTCGTTTTAGTTCGACTTTTACAAAAAGAAAAAAAAATAAGAATCCCTAAACAAATAAAAAAAATAACATAAAAACTGATGGATACTGAAAATTATTATGCAACTCGATTTCCCAAATCTATTGAGCTATTCGTGCATGTAAATATTTGAGTCCTAGAAAAGATGCCTCGTAATTCTCTTTATACTGTTTGGGATGCAGTTTGAGCTTCTGCAACAGCAGGTGGACAATCTGCGAAGAAAGGTAAATCATTTGTCATCTATCTCTGCAATTTGTTATTTTCTTGTATTAATTATAATTTATTTTATTCTTCTGCCAGGAGAAAATGCTGGAGGTGGAAAATCAACAAATACAGTACCATCTTGTACGTAAATGGATTTTTCCTTTAGGTTAATTACAAGGTGGCCTAAACACATTGTCTTCCATCCATATTTGTTTCATTGATCTAATATCTTTCATCACATACATTGCTTTCTTTTGGCATTGGATGCAGCATCAAGTCGCAACATTGGAGCAGATGGTGAAGCCAGAGGAACAGCAGAGAATGCTCGAGGAATTCCAGTTTTTTGGTGATGAACAGCCTATAAGTAATCTGCTACAGCTTGCTCCTCTCCCTCCACAGTTCCAACCTTGCCGTGTCCAGCCTACACAGCCCAACCTTCAAGATTCCAGTCTCTCCATCCCTGATCCCTCCAATTACATGTGGCAACACAGTGCATGCACTAGCCTATTCCATTAGCATTGCCAGTTTCCCTACCCAAAAGTTCCTTCAGGCACAAAGCAAGGCTAATGCACTTGCCTGGATTGGGTTTGGGTTCTAATAGTACACGTTCTTTTGCTTTGGCTCTTCATCATTGAGTTCCGATGGGGCACCGCCGGTGCAGTTCTGGCATTTGACATTACCTCCTGGGGAATTGCTTTGGCTGAAAAAATTATTAGACAAACTATTTTTTTTCCTTGTCAAAACTAGCAGTTACTAGACAAAATAATATTTGAGGGGAAAAAAGGGGCTCATATTTAATACAGTGGGTTGCACCCCCTAGCAATGGACCCATCGGAGGAGCATCACTCCATTGGTCCAACAGGGAAGTTGCACAAGCACAAGCCACAAGCGACTGAGCGCTAAGTAAATTTAGCTCACCAATTGATTTGTACATCTTAACTATTTGCATGAATAGTTAATAAAAAATATTTTACAACTAAAAAATTGAGTTTAAAATAAATAAAAATACAAAATTATTTTTTATTAAATAATGAGGTCTCACTAGAAATTAATTCTTGTCTTTTTATAATAAAAAATGATCAACATTTTTTATTTTGATTCAGTTGTTTTAAAGTTATTAAAATTATTTTGTAGTGGTGGTAAATCCAAGAGCATTTTGGTCATATTTTATATAAAATCAAGGAGGGTCTAACATGATAAGTGGGTTGGTTCATGTTAAAACTTGAGTGAGATTTGATTTGATTTTTAAAAAGAATTAAAATAATTTTAAAATAATATTATTTTGGATTGATCTGGTTAACTCGTTCAATTTATAACTCGAGTCTTAATTTAAATTATAAGTTATAAGTTAGATAAGATTTTATAGCTATGAATTATTTCCCTTTAAATTTTATCTTTATTTCATGACTAATTAAAAGTTGGTTTCACCTAGTATTAAGGATGTTTGGGAATATAATTGCGGTTGTGGTTGTTTTCAAAGTGATTTTTATTTGAAAATGCATTAAAATAATATTTTTTTATTTTAAAAAAATTATTTTTGACATTAACACATCAAAATGATTTGAAAACACTAAAAAAATATTAATTTTTAAAAAATAATTTTTTTTTTTTAAAAATATTTTTAAAATACAAAAATAAACAGGACTGAAACTAATATAGTGTAAGCATCCTTTTATCTATGCTTATTCAATTAGTTTTTAAGCTTTATTTCTTATATTATAGTATCAATTACCTGTTCATCAATTTTAGCAAAACATATTTAAGCATTTGGTAAATAACGAAAATATTGTATAATATGATATAAATAAACTTAGTATCTATACAAGAAAGTCGCGAGGTAGTCTAGAATCCCACATTGAGGAAAAGCGAGAAGGGACATAAGGCAAGCGGGTATAAAACAGAAGGCCTCAGCATTATTGAACATACTTACCTGGACGGGATCAATGGGTGATCTCGAAGGCCCATGGTCTAGGTCTGTGACCTCCATTGCACGCAGGAGGGGTGCTGGCTTAAGGTCTCCCCAAGAGGGAGAGCCTACGTCAAAATTTGTGGCAGAGGGGGCTGCGCGAGTCGCGGCCCCTGTCCAAACCTAGTTCAAAATTTTCTTGGCCGAACGTTGTCTTTTGAATCTGATCTTTTATTTCTGTTCATGATTTAGTGCTTAACATGGCCTGTATTTTAGAGTAAATTCCCTACTTGTGTAACCGTTTGATCTAATTAGCTCGTCTAAACCTGATCCAAGCAAGAAATTCTGACTGAAGCTACCTTCATATTTCATGATTATATATATATATAAGAGGATAAAATAATAATATGAATGAAAAAATTACAGAAGCAACTGAAATAATTTATCATAATAATAAAAAAATACAATCACTAAGTTTTTTCATGAACTTGTATTTATTATAATACAAACTACCTTTTTAAGTAATTATGTCCCATCATGGAACTCTAGAATATATGAAATATTAGGTGGTTTTTGTTTTTTATCTTTATTTTTTTTAATAAAAAACAGATTAAAAAAATATTATTTTTCAATTTTTTTTATTAAAAAAAAAATTTACAAGCAAAAACAAAATTGAGTGCTTAATATTTTTTTAAAGTCCAATGTTGATGCGAGATCAGTATCTTGGAAGAGAATTCAATTATTTTATACATATAACCAATTATTTACTCTTCCTTTCTTTGTTTTAACACTCCACACAAGCTAGCACACCCTCACGATCTGCCTTCAATGTCCTTTCCTTTTCAACTTTATCCTCTTCCTCATTTATATCTTTATAAATTATGCTTAGATCACTCATGAGTTGGACGATTAGTACACACCAAACACTTTGTTCATTTAATATGATTGGGAGTATATTTAAGTTTCTGGTAGATGTAGTTTTTTAAAATAATTTTTATTTAAAAATATATTAAAAAAATTTATTTAAAAAAAATTAATTTTTGATATAACAATAAATAAATATAAAATTAATATAAAATTAAAAAAATTAAAACATTTACAAAAACACGATATAATTATAAAAACAAAGAAGTACAACACAACCTCAAACTTTATATTATTTGGATAAATTTATCCATTTAGTGCTTCTAATTTTGAAGGAAATAGACGCAACCTCAAACTAGAAACTTAATAAAATTTATTCTTAATATATTCAGATCTGAAAACTAATCATGATACAGCAAATACAATTAATGCAACAAAAACCACATCTTTTATACCAAATAATCAGGAGAATAAAAAACAAAAAACCCAAACTCATCAAATCCAATAAATCAATAAATATCCAGCTGCCTCCTGTCTTCCTTAAAATTTCCAGAATCCACCCCTACCTCTCTCCAAGCTCCTCTGTTTCTCTCTCTAAGAAGCTTTGATTTTTCATTTTCAGGAACACACAGCAAAAACCCACCATGGATCTTGAAACAGAAGAGCTACAATTCTTTACCATACCAGAAATCTTGAAAGAATCCATTTCAATCCCAAAACAATCACCAAAAACTTTTAAACTAATCACCCTTGCTTTAATCTTTCCTTTATCTTTTGCAATCTTGGCTCACTCTCTTTTTACTCATCCTCTTTTTTCACAAATTCAAGATCACCCATCAAGGCAACACACTCATCAATGGACCCTTCTTTTAGTTTTTCAATTCTTTTATCTAATCTTTTTATTTGCCTTCTCTCTTTTATCAACTGCTGCTGTTGTTTTCACTGTTGCTTCTCTTTACACTTCAAAGCCTGTTTCTTTTTCCTCTACAATGTCTGCCATCCCTCGGGTTTTTAAGCGTTTGTTTATGACGTTCTTGTGGGTTTCTCTGTTAATGTTGGTTTATTATTCTGTTTTCTTTCTGTTCTTGGTGATTTTGATTATCGGTATTGATATTCAGAATGCCCTTTTGGTTTTGTTCTCTTTGGTGGTGATTGGTGTGCTTTTCTTGGTTGTTCATGTTTATATTACTGGACTTTGGCATTTGGCTAGTGTGGTTTCTGTTTTAGAGCCAATTTATGGATTTGCTGCTATGAAAAAGAGTTATGAGTTGTTGAAAGGGAAGATTCGTGTGGCTGGTGTTCTTGTTTTCGGGTACTTGGCTATTTGTGGATTGGTTTCTGTGATTTTTTCGACTGTTGTGGTTCATGGTGGAGATAATCATGGAGTGTTTACAAGGATTATTGTTGGTGGGTTTTTAGTTGGGGTTTTGGTGATTGTGAATTTGGTGGGATTGTTGGTGCAAAGTGTGTTTTATTACGTTTGCAAGAGCTATCATCATCAAGGGATTGATAAGACTGCCTTACATGAGCATCTTGGTGGGTATCTTGGAGAGTATGTGCCTTTGAAATCCAGCATTCAGATGGAGAATTTGGATGCTTGAGGTGGTGGAAACAGAGAGATAGAGATAATTGGTATCATGAGTAAGTTGTTATGTATGGAGAGAGTTGGCATCATGTGTAAGTTATGTTTGTAATCAACTTTTTTAAATTTGTCTTCTTCTCTTGTAATAAAACTGGAGAAGTACTTTTTTTTTTTCTAGTTGTTTGTAATTAAACTGTCAATTTAACAATGATTCTATGTTGTTAAATCTACTGGTTGTCATTGCTCAACATAGTTCCTCTTGAATTATATTTAATGGTTGACATTGCTTTAGTTGATACTTTGTGGCTTATAGTTCAGTGTTTGGGGTTAATCATTTGTGTTCAGTTTATAGTCTCTTTTCATGTTGAAATTTCCATCTTTTGGATTTCTTCAATAAGAAGTTTTACACTAGCTCGACTTGTTGACACTCTCGTGATTGGCTTGTTGATGATTAATGATAACTTTATATTCTTGGACGCGACGAAGCTGAAAGACTTTGCAAATATTTTGTCATGCTCATTTTCATTGTTTGTAGATGTCAGTATTATGGGTTATGACTATAAAGACAGAATTAAGCTTTGATTGCTTCAATAGTTTTGTGGCTTGAAAGCTGATTGATGACTGTTAGACAAACGTTTAGTCTTTGGAATTGGAGTCTTTTAAATGTTTTCTCTCACGAGCCAAGATATATAAGCTTGCTTCTGTCCTCTTGTGTATTGAAGGTACATGCTAACATGCATCTTCGGTCTTATGTGGCATTATGAATAGTTGACTTAATATACCTGAACTAATATAGTGCTCTCTCTTTGGGGAACGTCATGTTCTGATATCCTATTTCTTTGTTTTGAATTCATGCATGTTTCTCAGTGACATGTTGGTTTTCCTTTCACGACTGAGCTTGGCATCTCAAAGAAACATCAATTTAGTAGATAGTAGCTTAGTAGGGCAAGTCATTCCTTCGAGTTCCATCCTAGTTTTCTTTTTGACTAATGTAGTGGATGGAAAATTTGTGTTCTAAGACTGTCTAGTTGATCATCAAAGGGTGGTGATTTTTACTACTGTGTGGTTTTTGGGAGGCTAGACACAGGTCTGCTAATTCTTGAGCACTTGTCTGTTCAATGTGCCTCTTTGGGTTTGGATTATCAAAATCTGATCATCCCTTGTACTCTCTTTTGTTTTTATGCCTAGTAAATGATTTTGTTATTTTCTTTGCATGTCACCTACTTCTTGGGGAGTCAAATCCCTTCTTGTGGACAGTATGAAAATATGCATGTTACTTTTTTTCTAGCAAGTGAAGGAAACATAAACAGGGATGCTAATTCTATTGCGTTTGCCTCTTAGGCTTCTATGTTTGCCGCTATCTCTATTTCTCTACAACATCTTTGAACTCCCTTTTCTAGCTTGTGCTTCACAAACTCGTGCAAAATCGTTCCTTTTCCTAACCTGGCCGATCAAATTCATGATTCAGAAAAAGTCTTCTCATAATTCTTCCCCTCAGTCTGCATTGTTAGAGTAAAAGGATTTGTTAGAACACTCGTTCTCTAGATATCTTGGTGATTTATCCTAAGGTGTAAGAGATTTAAATGTCTTCTATCTCCCAAATATAAAATGAGGATGATAAAACCACAACAATTGATTTATGATTCTCAAATACTATTATTCAATGGTATGACAATGTATTAGTAGTTTCTCATTCAATCTTGTTTCTTACTGCTGTTCTTTGTTTCTTGTTACTTGCAAGGCTGACGTGTTTATATATATTATCTTTTATAATTATTTTAATGAATTTTATGAAACTTGACTTCTTGATCTTTTGATTTCAAATCTCTTAAACACATTCTTTCAGGTACCTTCCTAACGCTATAATTTAGTGTTTACTTTGCATGATTTTAATGTATTTTCTGCCTAATGTTTTGATTTCCCATTCTGAAGGTGTTTTTGAACACATGAATCATCAAAAACTACTAGAGATAAAGGTGTGTTAGATAATTGTCACCCACAATTGTACTTTTGTCAATTTCATATCATTTCAAAAAATTAGAATAAATTTCATCTTGTTATCTCACATCATTCCAGATTTCTCATTCAAATTGGATAAAACTTTAACAAAACTTATTTGTTACAGGATTCAACAAAAATAAAATATATTAATATTATCATATTAATAATAATATTTAAAATATTTATTACTATTTTTATTAACAAGTATTGTCGTAAGGTGTCTGAGTACTCGCTTAAGCATTGGAAACGAGGCAAGTCCAAGGCATCTTTTAGAGAGTGTTTGTGTTCCTAAAAAAAATTAATTTTTTTTTGTTTAAAATAATTTTTTTAAAATGTTTTTAGATTATTTTGATATTAAAAATAATTTTTAAAAAATAAAAAAATAATAATTTTTATATAAAAAAAATACTTTGAACTGTGATTATTATTACAATTTCAAATAAATTCTAGCCTAACATGGTAGAGTTTGAAAAGACACTACTTAGGCAGGGGAGAGGCAGTGTTGGAGATGGAAGAGGCACTAACTAGGCAGGGGAGGTAGGCGATAAAGGCGTCCCCTAATGAATTTTTTTTTTTGTTGAAAAAAGAATTTATATTTTGTCCTTTTTTTTCTGATCTTATATAAAAAAAAAATTAAGGGTATTTTTATAAAAAAACATAAATTAGGGTAATAAAAAAAAAACCCAATGTGAAAGTAAAAAAAAAATCAAGAGTGAAGATCGAAAAATAACATGAATATTTCCTTACTTTTTTTTCTTTTGTAATCTTATCTTTTTGTATCTTAATTTAATTCGTTCTCTCTCTCTTCTGTTGTAATGCCAAAATTTCTAGTCGATTATTATATCATATAGTTGGAGCTTTGTACATGACAAATCATAGATTATTATATCATAGATTATTTGACCATTTAGTTTGCTTGTATATAATATATATTATATTTCAACTATACCGCATGTGCAGTTTGCTTATATATATATATATATATATATATAAAAGAAAGAGAGTGTTGGTAAGGTGTATTTGAATTGAAATGAATTAAAAATTAGGTTTTATTTTATTAAAAGATTTGACATTGGAAAATGGAATTGGTGGAACGCAGAGATGAAAGACATCACGTAAATAAGGAATGCTCATTAGTCATTACATTTACACGGGCATTCTTCTGCCTCCAGGTCATGAAGGGGAAGCCGAAAGTGTCATTTTAAATAAACCTCTTTATTACACTCTAGGACGAACCACCAAGCAAAAACCTTGGAACGGAATAGAAAACAAAAGAAAGAAAAATCACAGCGCATACAAATGTCCACATTATTAATTAGCTTTTCTCCGAAACCTTAACTAGGATGAAACTCATGGCTCGCGTCGTATAAAACTGAGACACAACAAACAAAAAGCAAAGGCTATAGGATAAATACAAAATTGAGCGGGATTGTTTTGGTCTCGAGACAAATAATGGTAGGCAATTATTGCAAAAACACATTGAGAGACGGAGAAAAGCAATTCCACAACTTGAACAGGATCTCCGAAAGGCTTGTTAGATGGAGCTGGATGATAAAACCAAGGTATCCAGCTCTTCCTCTGCAAACTAACCCCTTCCTTTCCACCGGTGTAAGCAAGCTGAATCAAGGAGATGGCCATGACGGTGATTGACAGTATCATACCACTTAGCGCATACCGGGGTTGACGCTGCTGAGAAGACACGTAATCAAGAACCGCAGTTGTAATCTCTAACAGAAGGTTCATAGCATAGAAGATTCTTCTCAATAGATCCTGCTCCAGGAGGGTACTATTATTTAATTACTAAAAATCAAGATTTGTATTTTGCTAATATACATAGCTATATGAAGCAATATTGAGATGGTAGATTTTGACCTTTTGATTGAATCCATCTGCCGGCCCGTTGGGTGCTCGTTGACTGTTATTTCTATGGTCTGGAACTGGTATTGCTACGAAGGATCTCTGTCTCCCGTGCACCAAGGACGCAGGGGATACATCTGCCTTCGATTTGCTTGCCTGGTGAATGCACCAACACGTTGATTGGGAATGCCAACGTTAATGTTAAAAAACAATTTCGAGATGATAGTTTTAACCTGTTGATTGTTATTTATATCTTTCTCGTTGTTGCTCTCACTCCTGAGCATAAGGGACATAAGGGATTCAACTGCCTCCAATTTGCTTACCTGGTGAATGCACCAACACATTGATTGAGCATGTTAACGTTGATGTTAAAAGAAAAGGCCCCAACAACGGTATAGAGATCCAGCACAACTGGAATCATTATCAAGGTCTGCTAAATCTCGAAACTAAATCACAAATTCATGTGCACTTGACATCTTTGAGAAACCTAGTTTTAGGTTTGGATTATCTAGATCAGGGTTGTTGTTTCGAGCTCTTATTCATTAGAGTTTTGTATCCTAAAAAAGGCTTCGAATCCTTTTAGAGAAGCTAATTTGGACAAAAACAAGGGTTTTTTTTCCTTTTTTTTCAGGTTTGTGCTAAGATCTCTCTAATGGAAGAATATATTGAAATGCCAAAATTGTTGACACATTCAAAAAAATATACACGTAAGGCATAGAATATGGACTGCAATATAGCCTTTGTTTCTATTCAAAATGGACGTTATATATAGAATATTAAGACTTATATGAAAAAATCACTAAATACGAGGGATCATTTCGAGATTTGAGAGGCTCCCACTGGCACCTCCTAGTCCTAAGATCTGACGTGCCTTTGTCCATTTCATCCCAGTATGCTCTTTTCATGCAATCACATAGGAACGCTACAAGCTGAAAATAACAACTATATAGGCCTAACAAGCATATCAATATGAATTGGATCGGCATGAGAACAGGGTTTTTGCAGGCAAGGGGATGGAGTATATATAATTCTTCAGGAGAGGGTACGTAAATAAGACATACTTGTTCAAGATATGCATTGCGTTCGTGACGCAGCTTTTCCCTTGAGCATTCCAGATGCTCTACTGTTTTTCCATCGCCAACGTCCAACCTCCAATTCCAAAGGGAAATTTGAAGTGTAGAAAGAAGAACGAGAAACGAAGGCATTTATGCACAGGTTTAATAAACAAGGATTATAGAATTCATTAGCACTTGTTACCAGTAGAAGAAAGGTTGGCCACCACTGCTAGTCATCCACATCTGAAAGTAACAGTTTAAATTGCGTCCAACCCGATGGCGTGGATCAATCTGTAAAATAACATTGTTTGATAAATGGTCTTAAGCAAAAACTCTATGATTTTACTTATAAGTTTAAATTTCATGAGGTTGAAAGAAGAAGCTTTTTGTGCTTCCTATAAGTTGATTTAGCCAGATCAATTTAATTTACTCGTGAAAACACAAGGAAAGAAAGGGTACATGCCATTGAATTAAAACAGTTAACTTTAGTAGAATAATTAAGGATTTCCACAAGAATGTATGAACTCACAACTTCCAGCCAACGTTGCAAGGCTCCTTTCCAGGTCTTCCAAAGCTTCGTAAGCTCAGATATCCAATTCTGCAAAGCCAACACAAGAACAATAAATGAAAGTAAATAAAAAATATCCTAGCAAAAGCACCTTTACACAATGCTAGAGTAAAGCGTAGTGCGACAAGGAGGGTGATGGTGCAGGAATTTATATATATATATATATATGGACGCGCAGCAGAGGCTGTCATGTGCGGCCTCGTTGGGCTGCCATCCAGCCAAATTTCCTAACCTCATCATCCTAATCTCCGGTGCAAGCCGACGTGACCACTATATCATCGCTTGTCATGACTTATCTTTAACATCACGGTCCGGTCTAACTATGATTTTTTTTTTTGTTTTTGTATTTTAAAAAAATTCAATTTTTATTTTTTTTTTGTTTTGAATTAATTTTTTTTTGTTTTTATATTATCTTAATATATTAATATCAAAATTCAATTTTAAAAAATTAAAAAAATATTTTTTTAATATATTTCTAAACAAAAAATATTTTAAAACATAATCATTAAAAACAATTTACTTCCTTGCAACAACAAGCTACCCTATTTTCTTTCAAATTCTAAAATATTTATAAGTAACAAGAATAATCAGGTGACAAGACTCTTTTGAACAACAAATACATTATTAAAAAAAATCTAATATCATTATTGAAGTTATGTACTCCAAGATATATTTTACTATAGTTACTATATTTCCCTTCTATCACTTAATCTTTTAACTTGGTTCATGGGATATAATCTTTTTACTATAATATAAATATATTTTGAAAATTACATGAGGTCATATTGATAATTATGTTTTTTAATACACGGTAAAAATACTTATTTAACCCTTAAATAAAATAATAAATGCCTCCTACTCAAGAACATTTTTGTATTTTCATTTTTTATAGAAATAATGTAATTAGTGTAACATCCTTAAAAGACATAACCAATTAAACCCTCACCCAATGTTTTTTTTTTCATTTTACTTTGTTTTTATTATAAATTTCAAGGGTACTAAAGGGCATTTTGTAAATTATATTTATTAAATATAATTTAAAAAGAAAAACTTGGCAGTGAAACGCAATTCTGGAGGCATGTAAGGGGCTATATTGCCACCTAACGCCGCATTCTGAGGTGGCATTTGAAAGGTCTCAGCGTTCTCGACCTAGTGAGGCAACCTGTGTCACACTATTCACAGCGGTTTAGCGTTGACAACTATTTCTTTTTCCCCCTTCTTCTCTCTCCCCACCTATATTTTCGTGTTGACCCCTTAAAAATTCAAAAATAGCACTTTAATTTGTTGGTTCTTCATGGTTAATCCCTTTTCTTTTTATTACTATTTTTTTAATCTTGAATGATCTATAAATTGGTGAGCATTTTCAATTTCACCTCTTAATTTTTCTTATCTTTCAAATTTAGTTTTCATTTTTTCGATTGTTATTTTTTTATTTCTAGTCATTTTTTAAATTAACTTTATTTTGCAATTTCACCCTTTTTTGTTTTTTTTTCTTTTATCAAATTTAATCTATGTTCTTTTGATTGCTAATTTTTTTGCATTGAAAAGTTTTTATTTGGGATTATTTTTTAAATTGGTTTTGTTTTATGATTTCACCCTACTTTATTTTTTTTTTTCTTATCTTTCAAATTTAGTTTTCATTTTTTCGATTGTTATTTTTTTATTTCTAGTCATTTTTTAAATTAACTTTATTTTGCGATTTCACCCTTCTTTGCTTTTTTTTCTCTTATCAAATTTAATCTATGTTCTTTTGATTGCTAATTTTTCTGCATTGAAAAGTTTTTATTTGGGATCATTTTTTAAATTGGTTTTGTTTTATGATTTCACCCTACTTTGTTTTTTTTTTCTCATTAAATTTAATCCATATTTTTTTTATTGTTGATTTTTTTGCTTTGACAAGTTTTTACAATTTTTATTTTTAAATTGGCTCACAATAAATTTCTTGATGGGACCTAGACCTAAAGTTTCACGGGTTGTGAGTTTTTAAGATTTGACCAGGTTTAGAATGTTTGCTTGAGTTCCCTTGGTTTTTACATATGTTTTTTTCATTTTCAACTCCTATTATTTTTTTAGTATTTAAAATCTAGTTCTTATTACTTTAATTTCTATTTATTTTATTTGAGATCTTTTTTTTTCATTAAATTGTATCATCCTTAAGTTTTTTTCTATCAAATTTTATCTTTATTTTTTTGTAGTTTTTTATATTAGTTTTTTTTATTGATCTCATCCTTCAAAATTAAACTAGTTGAGAACTAGAGTACTTCTTGATTGAATTTGGGTAAAAAATTTCATGGGATGTGATTTTTAGAGATTAGACTAGGTTTAGAAGATTTGTTGAGTTTGCTTGGTTTTTTTTTTCTTTTTATAAATTGATTTTTTCTTATTTTTTATCCTTTTTTTATATTAAAAAAACTTTTGTTATGTTATTTTTTTTAGTTTGATTCTATTGGGTTGATCCTTTATATTTTTTTTTATTTCACCTGTTACCATTTTTTAATCTATAAATAATCTATTATATTTCAAATTATTTTCAATTTCACCCCTTATAATTTCTTAATCTTTAAAGTTTGGTCTTAATTCTTTTAATTACAATTTATTTTGTTTTAGATCATTTTTTTTTTTCAAGTTTCATCTTCTTGTTTTTTTCATGTCTATTTTTATCCTTATTTTTTTAGTTACTATTTTTTATTAATATTTTTTTTATTTCACCACTCAAAATTAAATTTGTTGAGAGTTAAGTTTCTTGATTGAACCCAGGTTCAGGATTTCTTAAGTGGCTGGTCTTAAAGATTAAACCAGGTTTAGAAGATTTGTTTGAGTTTGTCTGATTTTTATTCTTATTTTTTAAGATTATGTTTTTTTATTTTCTCTTTTTGTTTTTTGGTTTTTGTTTTCTTATTTTTTGGGTTTGCCTCCTATGAGTTTTTTTTTTTAATTTTACCTTCTATGAATTTTTTAATTTATAAATAATGTATGAAATTACAAATATTTTACATTTTAATTTTTTAATCTTTCAAATTTTATCTCCTTTTTTTCGTTGTTATTTAATTACAATTATAGGCTCAATAACGAGTCTTCTCATTTATTTTTTAAATATACATAACTTATCCAAAAAAGAGAAGGAAAAAAAACCTGAGTTGATGATGCCGTATTCATTCTTAGTTCAACAGATGTTGGCTTTCCAGTGGTGAATAATGATTCTCCTCTCTTTAGATCACTAATTTTATACGAGTCAAACTTCCAACTACAAGAACCAAAATCTCAAATGAATGTAACTTCCAGATAAAAATTCAAGCTTGAGATTGTAGTATTGAAAGAAGGCAAATTAATTTATTTATATCACTTAATTTTAATGCATAAATATATTTCTGGTTTTTATGATGCATGTTACCTCCCCAAGAAACATTGATCGCCCCAGATCAGATAAAAAAAATATTTATTCAGAGAATAACGATGTCGTGGATCAATCTGTAAGGAAAAAAAACATAGAGTTAATCTGTAAAGTAGTGGATCAATTTTAATAAGTACGAGGTTTAATTAACACAAGGATTAAATTGACGAATTGAGAATAACACGTACAGTGCTGAATATATAAATGTATTGAAACATAGAAGTTTGCATGTTGGCTTACAGTTTCCCAACAATGTAGCAGGGCCAGTTGATCTCTGGATAGATGTTTACCATACTGGAAGCTCAAGAAAAGTATTTTGTAAGTACAACCAGACTCCATTTTTAAGCAGTGGAGAGCAAATCAAGTACCTTCTCAAGTCTTGTTCCTGCCCATTTCATGAGTGACTCGATATGTTTTACACTATCGATGCTTACTTCTATTGAAAATTTACCCCCTTTAGGGGTACGAGACAGGGTCTTTTGCCTACAAAAAGTTCACACTTCAAGTGAATAAAAGAACTCGCATCTCACAGAACAATCACATGAAAACATGGATCATATATACAAGACACAAACCATAGTAACTCAGCCGCAATTATACTGTCTGCTAGGTTTCGTCTGGTCCGAAAACCTCTGTAGTGTTTTTGAATCCTAATTGCGGCAGCTAGGATTTTGAATAGTTGTTGAATAGTTGCGACGGCAAGATCTCTTTCAGGGCTGTTGCTCCAAGAATAAGTCGCTGTTTTTGAGAGTAGTAATGCCCGTTATGCTTTTTGTTAGACAATTGAATGAATAAAACATAAAATTAAAGATACAGACACTATAAAAATTATTTGGCAAATGTGTGTGCAGCTGATTTTCTTAAAAGTAAAATACATAAACGAAGAATTTACCGCTAATTTCTGTGTTTTCTTGGGAGCTGCTTGTACCATTGACGATTAAAGTACTGTCTACAGTTTCTGCATCATCAGAAATCAACAATAAATGGATATAAGCTAGATATAACAAAAATTGTCAAAACTACATGTGTGTGTAGCTGATTTTCTTAAAAGTAAAATACATAAACGAAGAATTTACCACTAATTTCTGCTTTTTCTTGGGAGCTGCTTGTACCATTGACGATTAAAGTACTGTCTACAGTTTCTGCATCATCAGAAATCAACAATAAATGGATATAAGCTAGATATAACAAAAATTGTCAAAACTGTGTGTGTGTGTGTGTTATTTGGATAATATATAGCCCGTCGTTGCCAAAAACGTATTGAGGTAGCTGGATCCATCGCCAACAGGAAAGCAGAAAACAGCCAAGACATCATCATATTTTTCTTTATTTGAGAATCTGAATCTTATTTGAAATGGAAAGGAAAGAACCAGATGCAACGCTCTCCATGTCTTCTTTTCTCTTCCCTTAGCAACCTAAACTTTTGGAAAGTTAGGAGTAATGCCGACCCAGTTTATTATGAAGGCTCAACTTTTACCACCCAAAAATAAATAATGCAGAAGGAAAGAGCTGAGAAAGAACGCGTAACCATAGAAAATTTTACGAGCCCTTCAAATTCAAAAAAGGACTGGCCTTTCACCGGACCAAACAGTGAAAAAATAATCACAACAAAAAGAAAGAGTCGAGCAATTCATGTCCCTTGTGAAGAAAAAAAATAGTGCCAAGAAGACTAACACAGTGGAGGACAATTACAAGAAAGCAAGTCAATGAATAAAAAAAAGACTGGACTTTAACCAGCCCGAAATTGAAATAATAAACAAAACGGAAAGAAAGAGTTGATCGTGGGATATAGTTTAATTAGTTAGGTTTAGGGTTTATTTTTTAAAAATTATTAGTTTAAATTTTATAAATTTTAGAGTAATTAAAAACTTATATAATTATTAATTTTGGTACTTTAAAAAGTTAATCGAGACACATAAATTACGTTGATATTTACAATTAAAAATAAAAAATAAAAAGAAAGAAGAATGCAAGAAGACTGACACAGTGAAGGACGAGTAAAAGCAAACACGTGTAAAAGAAGACTGCCGACTAAAAGCAAACACGTGTAAAAAAAGACTGCCTTTTACCGATTGAAAATTGAAAGAATAATAACAAGACGACGAGGGGACGCACGCCTGTTGATCAGAGAACTTTTGGTCATGTGGTCACAGAGCGGTGACTACACATATAATGCGTGGTGTTTATGATTGCTGCTTTGTCACGCAAGACATATGCTAAATATTTGACTGTTTTGCTGCGGATTAGATTTAAAATATATATATATATATATATATATATATCCACGATTTTTTTCAATATATTTTTAAAATTAAAAAATTTTCAGTAAAAATAAAAAACAATTTATATATATAATCAAATAAATCAAAAACTATTTGTATTAATAAATAAAAAAACCATAAATAATAACTAAAAATAAAATTAGAAAAAATAAAAGACAGACGTAGATCAATATATTTAATCTCGCAAGACGGGACATTTATGTGGTTATGTTTGCTAAATTTATTTATTAAAATAATTTATTTATTCAATCAAATTTATTTATTAAAATAATTTTTTTATTCAATCAAATTATAATAGAAATAGAGACACAAATTAAATTGATTGAATAAAATAAAAGGAAAAAATTATTATTTAATGTTACACATATTAGAAATATTATCTGAGAAGAAAAGTTTTATATTTTTAAAAATAAAAATCATCTATACAAAAGATAAAAAAAAATTATAGATGAATAAAAAATAATTCTTCAAAATTTAAATGCATAACCAAAAAACAATATTTGTTATTTAAAAGAGGTTCTCTAAACAAAATCAAATCTAACAGATAAAAAATTTTAAAAATGATGAAATTAAAATAATAATAATAATTACAATTTCATAAATTATTTCAAATAAAATAAATAACAATATAAAAAATGAGGACCAAATTTGATAGATAAAAAATTTCAATTAAAAAAATGCTAAGAGAAAAGCAAATAAAAATTATAAAAATAAGGACTAAAGTTAATATAAAAATCAAATTAAATTAAATTCTAAGGGATGAAATTAAAAAAAAAGATTCAAAACAAAATATATAGCAATCAAAAGTTTGAAGACCAAATTTGATATAATTAACAAATAATATGATATTTCTAAATTTTTCATAATTTCTAGAAAGTGTTTTCTATCCAAAATAAAAAAAAAATTCTTTCCTGAACACCAACAAACGGTAAAGTTTGGAAAGTAACTTCTAAAAATTTATTTTTTATAAAACAAACGGGGTTTTAGTTTCAGCGTATCTTTTTAAAATGCATTTTAATTAAAAAAATTTAAAGTAATATGTTTTTTTTATGTATTTTCTGCCAAATGTTTTGCATGATTTTTTATGTAGTTTCAGCGTGTCTTTTTAAAATGCTATAATTTAGTGTTTGCTTTGGATGATTTTAATGTATTTTCTGCCAAATGTTTTGGTTTCCCATTGTGAAGGTGTTTTTGAACATATGAATCAAGAAGCAGCTGATGGAGATAAAGGTATGTTACTTGATTGCCACCCTCAATTGTACTTTCATCAATCTATGCTCAAAATTGGTGTTGTGAGTCAAGATTTGACATTGCAAAATGGAATACAGAGATGAAAGACATCACGTAAATAAGGAATGCACACTACACGGCTCTTCTTCTCCCTCCAGGTCATGAATGGGAAGGCCGAAATTGTCATTTTACATAAACCTCTCTACTACACTCTAGGACGATCCTCCAAGCAAAAACCTTGGAACGAAATAGAAAACAAAAGAAAGAAAATCCCAGCGCATACAAATGTCCACATTATCAGCTTTTCTCCGAACCTTAACTAGGATGAAACTCATGGCTCGCGTCGTCTAAAACTGAGACACAACAAACAAAAAGCAAAGGCTATAGGATAAACAGAAAATTGGGTAGGATTGTTTTGGTATCGAGACAAATAATGGTAGGCAATTATTGCAGAAACACATTGAGAGACGGAGAAAAGCAATTTCACAACGTGAACAGGATGTCCAAAAAGCTTGTTAGATGGAGCTTGATGATAAAACCAAGGTATCCAGCCCTTCCACTGCCAACTAACCTCTTCCTTTCCACCGGTGTAAGCAAGCTGAATCAAGGAGATGGCCATGACAGTGATTGACAGTATCATACTACTTAGCGCATACCGGGGTTGGCCATGGCTCCGATCAGATACGAATTGACAATGGTAAAGGGCTGTCCATTCATCATATTGGACACACCCGACTCTTTTCTCCAACTCTTCAATTTGATCTCCTCAATGTTCTCCATGTTCCCAAAATTTCCAAAAATTTATTATCTGTTCACAAATTCACGTCTAATACTAACACTTTCTTTGAATTTCACCCGGATTATTTTCTTTTAAAGGATCGACGTTCGAAGAAGTTGCTACTTCACGGCCCGAATAGTCATGGTCTCTATCAATTTCCATTCTTCAATAATAAAGCATCCCCTTCCGCTTTAATTGGTGAACGCGTCTCTCTTCCTTAGTGGCACGCACAGCTTGGCCACCCTTCCCTCAAGCTAGTCAGACAAATTCTTTCCTCCTTTCAACTTCTAGTTTCCAATTCTAAAGTCACTGATCCATGCTCCGCGTGGCTCAGCTCCAAGTCCAAACAATTACCATTCTCTAAGTCTCTCTCTTGCTCCACTTGTCCTTTAGAGCTCATTTATACGGATGTTTGGGGCCCACCCCTATTTGCTCTACATCTGGCTTTAAATATTATGTTTCCTTTTTAGATTATTTTAGTAGATACACTTGGTTGTATCCCATTTCTTGTAAGGGTGATGTCACTAGAATTTTTTATAAATTTAAAATTTATGTTGAATGCTTTTTCAAGGAAAAATTTCGTACTGTCCAATCTGATTGGAGTGGTGAATACCGTCCCTTTTACACACTCCTTCAATCTTTCGGTATCTCTCACGTGTCTATTGCCCGCACACACATCAATAAAATGGCAAAATTGAACGCAAACATCGACACATTGTCGAAACTGGCCTAGCTTTACTTTCTCACTCAAAAGTTCCTCTCCAATTTTAGGATGATGCATTCTCTACGGCATGCTACCTTATTAATCGCATGCCCACCCCTGTGCTCCAAAATAATTCACCCTTTCACACTCTTTTTCATCGTGAACCCGATTATTGTTTCTTACGCACTTTTGGCTGCGCATGTTGGCCAAACATACGTCCCTACAATAAAAATAAACTCCAACCACGGTCTCTATTGTGCCTCTTTTTAGGGTATAGTCCTCTTCACAAAGGGTACAAGTGTCTTCACTTACCATCTAATAGAGTTTATATTTCACGGGATGTGGTATATTTAATGAAAACTCTTTTCCATGCACGTCTGCTTCTCCTCCATCCTCTTTGTCCCCTAACATATCTATGCATGTATTCAACAATCCAAGTCCATTACTCATTCCTCATGACTATCGGTCCACGATATCATCTTCTTTGGACACTCCATCATCAACAGAAAATATCATCCAACACACTTTTGGCATAACACCATCCCACAGTCAATCATTATCCACTTCAAATTCCTTATATCCCATCCCTTACTTGATCCTTCCCATCTACCTATCCCAGACGCCATCTCACAAACGCCCTCATCAACTCACCCCATGACCACACGTGCAAAGAACCTCATCACCAAACCTAAAATTCATACTGATGGCATTGTCCGTTACCCCTTGCCCTGAGCCCTCCTTGCTGAGTCTACTTAGTCAGCCATGGAACCCACCTGTTACTCCACTGCCATGAAACACCCGTACTGGAGAAAAGCAATGAATGTTGAATTTGATGCACTGCTGCAAAATCAAACGTGGTCCTTAGTCCCCCCTTCAGAAGCATTAAATATCGTTGGTTGTAAATGGGTATTTCGGTTAAAGAGAAATGCAGATGGCTCCATTGATCGCTACAAAGCACGACTTGTTGTCAAAGGATTTCACCAACAACCTGGGCTAGACTATGGTGAAACTTACAGTCCTGTGGTAAAACCCACTACGGTACGTCTGGTTCTCTCTCTTGCTCTTTGCAGTGGCTGGCCTATACATCAGATTGATATACAAAACGCATTCCTACATGGAACGTTAACTGAGGTTGTCTACATTACACAACCGCCTGGCTTTATTCATCCCCAACACCAATCTCATGTTTCCAAGCTGCACAAAGCTTTGTATGGCTTAAAACAAGCCCCACAGGCTTGGTTTTCACGGTTGAGCTCCAAGTTGATTCAACTTGGTTTCATCAGCTCCCGCTTAGACACTTCCTTATTTATTTCTCTCTCCGCTGATTATCTCATGTTGGTTTTAATTTGTGTGGATGACATCATAATCACATGCTCCAATCATGTTGCTATTCGGTCACTGCTCCGAGAACTACACAATGACTTCGCAATCAAAGACTTAGGGCCACTGAATTATTTCCTTGGTATCGAAGTTATGCCATGCAACCAGGGAATTATACTGTCACAACAGCGATATATTCTGGACATTCTCAAACGCACAAAAATGGCAGATGCAAAGCCGATCAGCTCTCCAATGGCTTCCTCTACTCATCTTTCTAGTTTTGAAGGTGATCTCCTCTTGGAACCGACTCTGTACAGAAGTGTTGTTGGCGCCCTTCAATATGTCTGCATCACACGCCCAGATATCTCCTTTTGTGTAAACTCTCACAGTTTATGCACAAACCCACAGAACTTCATTAGCAGTCTGTCAAACATCTACTTCGGCATCTCAAGCAAACCATTCAACATGGGCTTCAGTTTTATGATTCCACATCCACTAATCTTCAGGCATTATCTGACGCCGACTGGGCAGGAAGTCGTGATGATCGACGATCCACTGGGGGTTATTGCATTTTCCTTGGACGCAACTTAATCTCATGGAGTTGTCGCAAACAGCAAACGGTCGCCCGCTCAAGCACTGCAGCCGAATACAAATCACTAGCAAATACTGCTGCAGAATTATCTTGGCTTATGTCTTTATGCTCTGAAATTGGCATTCACATGTCTCAACCTTCAGTTCTATGGTGTGACAATATCGGCACCACCTACCTATCTGCAAACCCAGTATTTCATGCGTGAACTAAACATGTGGAAATTGACTTCCACTTTGTTCGTGATATGGTAGCCAAGAAACTTCTCTCCATCAAGTTCATCTCCAGCAAAGATCAACTCGCCGACATATTCACCAAGTCACTCTCTTCCTCATGGTTTGGTGTTCTTCGTTCCAAGCTCAACGTTCTTCCTATACCGTTGCACTTGAAGTGGCGTATTAGAGACCTAGTCAAACCCACTAACAATACAGTTAAACTCAGCTCATCCATTATTGCTGAAGGCAATAAAGATGAGGCTAAGATTACTTCAAGTGTATCTCAACCTTCATAGTTTATCTCTTACCCTTTTGTATACAATCATCTCCTACTATAAATATAAGAGCTAAACCTGTGTTATGGTTAAGCAGCCAACATATTATAAATCTATACAATTATGAAGGCACAACTTTTACCACCCAAAAATTAAAAAATAATAATAATAATAATACAGAAGGAAAGAGCTGAGAAAGAACGCGTAACCATGGGAAATGTTACGAGCCCTTCGAAGTCAAAAAAGGACTGGCCTTAGGGACCAAAAATTGAAAAAATAATGAAACAGAAAGAAAAAGTTGAGCAATTCATGTCCCTTGTGAAGGAAAAAAAAATGCAAGAAGACTAAAACAGTGGAGGGCATTTACAAGAAAGCAAGTCAATGAGTAAAAAAGGACTGGTCTTTAACCAGCCCGAAATTGAAATAATAAACAAAACGGAAAGAAAGAGGTGAGCAATCCATGTCTCTTCTGAAAAAAAGAATGCAAGAAGATTGGCACAGCGAAAGCAAACACGTGAAGGAGTAAAAAAAGACTGCCTTTTACCGATTGAAAATTAAAAAAATAATAACAAGACGACTATGGGGACGCACGCCTGTTGATCAGAGAACTTTTGGTCATGCGGTCACAGAAAACTGGCTGTGAGCGGTGACTAGACATATAAAAGGCGTTGTGTTTATATATTTTGGGCAGTGTCCTCTACCTCAGGGAGATGATTACTGGCTGTTGTCGGTCCGGTCGTCAGCAATACCGGTTGCCATTTGCTGCTTTGTCGAACTCAGTGGGTGTCAGAGAATGATCGTGGTTTTTTTTAATGTGGTTTTTATTTAAAAATATATTAAAAAAATATTTGAGAATTAACACAATTCATCTATAATAAAATGTAAAATGATGAACAGTAAAGACAATACACAATGAAAACAGTACGTCATTTAGGTTATAGGCAATAAAAGAAATATGGAAAGGTAAGGCGTGCTTCAAAAATGCGTTGATAGCAATAAGAAATAATATAAAACAGCACCTCCCAATAAGAAAATATCTTCATGGAAAAACAAAGACAAGGAATGGAAAGGATAATGGAAGAGAATATGTCAAGATCCCAACAAGGCCTTTCAAGTTCTCCTTCCAGAAGAAGGCTATATTTTGAAAATCGATTATAACGCGTCCTTATTCATCTCATATGGTAGCATATTAACAATAAGTTTTTGAATTGACCACCCAATTAATCCTCCAGAATGACAAACAAAAGTTCATTACTGGACTCAAGTTTGCTTAGGAGTATGGATCATATTCATTTCTGATAAGGTTAAAAAAACCACAGTAAATATTTTAGGATAAATTATTTCTAGAAAATCTTATACATCATCATTTACAGTGAGTTCTATAATCTTTATTTTGAGACCACACTGACTTTCTCTTTAACAAATCTTTTCGAGGGGTAAGAAACTCTTTTAAAATAAATATTTGTACAAAGTCTTTTAGGGGTGTTGATAAAAAACCCTTCAAAGATCAAGTCAATACTAAAATGAAACAGTGTCTTAGATCCAATAAGGAATTGGATGCAATCATACCCCTACCTAACTAACTTAGAGTTGGGCACGAAAAGATATTGTTGTTGAGGCCCGAATCAATTTCATTATTGTTGTTGAACCCCTAATCAAAAGATCACCACTCTGCCATGAATTGTGCATCCATGATTTTCTTTTCCACATGCTTTCCTCTCCAAATAGAAAAGCAAGGTATTGAACCACGTTAGCTGTGACACCTGTAAAAAGATGCCTTTTACATATAATTCCTTCACGAATGGCAGCACATAAAGCAGTACCTTTACCTTTTCTGCTGGTGCTCCTCAGTATACCACAAACCCACAGGAAGCTGATATTCTTTTTAATTCCCAATCTTATTCCACAGTTGTGAGTACATGCAAGGATGCAATTTCAACCGCAACAAAATTTTCTGACCAGTTTATTTTTATATTTTAAAAGTATTTTAAAAAAATTAAAATTTTTTTATTTTTTTATTTCAAATTAATATGTTTTTAGATTATTTTAATATGCTGATATTAAAAATAATTTTTAAAAAATAAAAAATATTATTTTAATATATTTTTTAATAAAAATTACTAACATCTTAGACGCACGAGAAAAATTCTAAGAAAGATGGAAAGATACCATCCTTTTCGAGCTCCTACTTATTACTTGTAGTGCGTGTAAAACCATAAGCTCCGAGAAAGATTGATATGAAGGTGTTTATACTACTAATAAACAGTCATGTATAGTTTAATTCAGACCAATAGTTGTTTGTTATGCGTTTTTTTAGCAAATTAGCCGCTAAAAACAAGGGTTGCCTATATATACAATTTCTTTACAAGTTTTACGCAATTTATCACTTTCTTTTATTTATTGCAATTTATACAAATTAGCAAAAACAATTTTATTTTTTAATCGTTTAGGTGTAACAAAAAAATTTTAAAAATATATTATTTTAATATATTTTTAAAATAAAAAATATTTTAAAAAACAATTATTATCACAATACTAAATACTACATGAAATTAAAATAGTATTTAGTTTGGTGTAGTGATGTGACTGTGTTGTTTAAAAAATTAGAATATTTTTGCTTCAAATTATTTTATTTGTTGTTTTTTAATTGTTTTAATTAAAAAACTTTATAAAATAAAAAAATATTATTTTAATAAATTTTTAAATAAAAAAAATTTTAAAAAATAATTATTGTTATAATATTAATCATGGTGGGTGTGATAAAGGGTAGAAATTTTTTTAATATTTATATTTATGGTTTTTAACTTGGTGTAAATTTATTTGAACTGTGTGACTTAGTTCAATTAATTTTAAACTTTTAAAATAAAAATAAATTAAATCTTTTTTGTTCTAGGTTATTTTAGTTTAAATTTGCAGTTATTTTTTTATTTTATTTTTTAAGTTCTATTATTTTTCGGTTTTTTTTCCTCCCAGCTATTCATAGGTCCACGTTGGATAAAACAATTTTTAATGACGTCATAAAAAAGACAAAGGAATCACTTTGGAAAAAAGTTAAATAATTTTTAAAACTGGGAAAGATGAATGGCAAAACCATTACATCAAAAACCTCAGAATTTGAGAACCAGCTGATAAGAATTGGAGACTGCCGACATGTCGGATTCTCAGAACAGCACGCTCGGTAATTTCTCTTTCCGTTTCAAAAATTCAGAATATGTTAATTCTATAAGCTGTTTTAGGGTTCCTATCTATTATAGACTTACAAAAATACTTCCCTGGTATAAATCGAAAAAATTATGGTCTTAATCGTAACCTTTTCGTTATACCAGCGATGTTTATGAACTAATTCATAAGAGGTTTTTTGTCAGTCCTGGGGGTTGCATGAGTTTTGTAGTCTTAGATGCCAAGTTGGGAGTTCTGGGTTAGGCAGTTAGATGAGAGATTTTGATGAGTTTATAGCAGATCTTGATTAGCAGTAATTGCTCCTAGTGAATTTAAGGAAGATGTGTGTTTGATCTTGGTTCGAGAGGTTCTATGTCATCATTTCCCTGTTGAATTTGATTCTAATTCCATGAAATGGTGCACAACTTGATGTTCTTTTAGATACATGTGGATATACTATCTTAAAAGTTAAGGGCTGTTTATTTACCTTATTTTGGTTGCCTTTCTGGACAGCAACGTTTCATGGTGATGACAAGATGGAAGAGGACTCTGGATCTATGGGATTGATTGGTGAAGTTGTGGGTCTTGGTGATAGAATCCAGGAAGAACAAATGCATACCGGGAATAAGGAGCACTCTTTGAATAGTCATGATCCTGTAGATCATGGTTGTGAGCCACGTCCTAACACAGGTAATGTCTTCAACTGTGCATGTGTTGAAATGAATTCGCTGTAGAGTATTTTACTGAATGCAATTCTGAACCAAATTGTTTTCCTAACATAGGTAATGTTTTCAACTGTGCATGTGTTGAAATGAATTGGCTGTAGAGTATTTTACTGAATGCTATTCTGAATCAAATCGTTTTCCTAACATAGGCAATGTTTTCAACTGTGCATGTGTTGAAATGAATTGGCTGTAGAGTATTTTACTGAATGCTATTCTGAACCAAATTGTTTTGCATTCATACTAGAGGCAACTTGATATTGAATCCCGAATTGCACCATCTGCCCCAAAAGGTTAGCCACGAATACCAGCCATTAGAAGCGTAAATCTCCCAAATCAAAATTCTCAAACTCAGCCCACTGGACAAAATAAAAACTAGTACCCCTTCCCTGCTAGAAGTCATTGTCAAACTGAAAGCCAGAAAACAACAGAGAATCTTCAGTGACCTATGTACCCAACTTTAGAAAGGATGATAATCATAGCTGAGTTCTTCACGTTCTGGTTTTATCAACCAATCTACTTATGTTATAGAGGTATAAAATACAAGTAATAAGTATATATTGCAAGAACTATGACAACATTATCTTCTTAAGTATGCATCAATGACTCTTGATACCTTCTAAGACCTGGATGGTCTACCAAAATTCCCACCAGACATGTTGATCAAGCTATGATATTGATTTTCAGCCAAACATTATGCAAGTATAACATGTAATTTGTTTGATTGCACTGAAACAGTTCATCTGATGGGTTTTAATTATGTACCTTGTTATCAGTAATGTCATAAATTTTATGCTAAACTTATATCTTACTCTTGAGTTGTGGCTTAAATTGGTGGATTGGTTTAGGATAGATTGGTAATTGCATGGTGTGGTGTCCTAAACAAGAATGTAATGTGTTGATATATTTTTTTTAGGATAAGGACTTTTCTTGTTAAAGTTGGACTTGAAGTATGTTTTCTAATGAAACAAGGACTTTATTGCTAGTATAAATAGAATGTGTTGTGGGTAGTTTATGTGTGCCTCCAATATTTATGGTGTGTAGTGGCAACCACAAATCCTGATAGTAGAATTCTCTGGTGCGCCCCATGGGGGGTTTTGTGAAAGGGTTGCCCTCTCGTCTAGTTTTACACAATAGTAGTTTATAAGGCCTAGTAGTCATGTAGTGGAGGTTGCTTGGATCTAACCGGGTTTTGGGTAGTTAGGTATGTGAGTGTAATCTCTATTTTGATAATGAAGTTTTGTGGAATAGGCTTTGCTGATCTCTATTTTGATAGGCTTTGCCGAACAATGTTATATTTTGTGTCCCTTTTATTTGTGTTGCTATTTGGTTTGCTTGGGTTTTGCACAACACATACTACTCCTATCGGTGGCAAGACTATTTGCATTTAAAAACAAATCCAGTACTTTAATAAATCTTACAATATTGGGGCAGCCGCATCCCTCATAGTACAATTAATTGGAAAGTGGCCTCAAATACTCCATTGCATTGTAGAAGACAACCTCGACCCTAAACTTCAACTCCTTGTCAAAAACAGCATAATGCATCACCATCTGTGGAAGCTTTTCCCATCAAATCCAGTAATTTTGGGCTGATTTAGATTCTCAAATTGAACCCCTTGTTGAGTTCTTGCAATGCTAGAAATGTTGTAGAAGCGGTCTTCGCAGTTGTTTGCAGCTTATTTGGGTTACTCAAGAGAATTTTCATATTTGAATGTAACCACTTCCTAGCCCAGTTTCCTGTTAGTTCATGATTTGTCCAAATAAAAGTCATTTGTTTAGCTGATTATTCCAGTATTTCATTAGGTTGATTAACCAAAGAGATTCCTATTCAACCTTCACACAAATATTCCACTGATTTTTTTCTTCTTTTATTGTTGATAATAAATTCTATATATATTTGTGCGACCTCTTTAAACATGTGCGAATTCTGCAATTTGAAGGGTTCTTTATCTAATATTGATTTCTTGGTTAAAGATGTAACATCCCCAATATCTGGCTATAAATTCCTTTATATTAAGTCTGAAAACAATGTAATTTTTTTTACTGGTCGATGAAACGGTCAACTGGTTTATTTGATAGTGCAATTGGTCGACAAGATCAATATAACGTTATCCATATTTCTAACTTATTAATATTCTACTAAAATTTCAACTGAGTTTCCTTTATATTTGGGTCATCCCAAGTATCGATATCAAAATCATATCACATATAATAACACTTTATAATCACAAATACCACAAACTCATCACCTCATTTCTGATTCATTCATCCTGAATCTCATCTTTTTGTATCCATCATTTCATAATTTGTTCTCTTCAATTCATGTCACTAAGGCATTTATTATTTTCACATCTATCATGATAACAAAAACATCAAAACATTTACAATAAACTCCACATCAACGAACACTTGATTAAGTGCATATATATATATATATATATATATATATATATAGTTACTACTCAAATTACAATGACAAATATAATAATCATGCAAGACATTAGCATATATAGGTTTTAAATAATAAATACATTATATCACCTCAATTAGTCGACGATAATTGGTAGTTTAATTTGAGGATATGTAAACTATATTTCAAAATAGAGGATCCAAAATTACAGTCCACGTTACAACTAATAATCCACAATTTCCTAAATCTACACAAAAGCAACAACTAATCATTACTCCCGGCGAACCCCCGAGTTACCTGTAACAAAGTCAATAAGTTATACTAAGTCACAAGTTAATATCTCATTCAACACTTAAATGAAATAACCAACTTTTTATCTAGGCAATATTTTAATTCATTCTTTATTATTATCCAATTTTCTTTTTACATAAATTTAATCAACCGTAAACAAATTTTGTAATATTATAACTCAAATAATTGTTCCAACATTTCCTTATCCAAGCCAACAATTCAATACTCTCTTGAGTACTCATTATTTCAACATATCCATCTTAATTATCAATTGATCCGGCATTCACATTTGAAAAACAATAATTCAATATTCCTCACGAAAACCAGTTTCTCCGGCAAACCCACCTTAATTGCTAATCATTCTAGCATTTCTATTCGGAAGCCAATAATCCGGTATTCCTTAATGAATACCAAATAATTCTCTCAACTTACATATCTTTCTTTCCATATACACTATCAATATCACTATTCACATTTTCATGGATAACTAATTCATAAGTAAAATTTTCAGAGAATTATAAGGAAAAGTACCATAAGTTACGGAGTACCTACCTACTGTCTGACTATAAACGGCTCCACCAGCTCTTTGAATCACCTCAACGGTCTCCTCTGTATCGACATGTTTTCTAATTAAGTATTATTATCATATAACAACATACTCCTTATTTATTGTACCATTTGTTATAATTCTATTATATTCAGGTTTTTCATCAATACATTCTAATCATTAATTACAAACAAATTCATGATTCCTTCAACTCTTATTAATTTTTTACAATTCCATAAAATTTACAATTTTCTCAAACAATTTTTAATTTCATCCTTTTTGGCCCAACCATTCAACATTTCATCATTTTATTAATTCAACTCAATCAAAATCATTTCTCTGTTATTTCAACATGTTTCCACTCTTATTACATCCTACAAGAATCCTAGAAACTCAATTTCAAAGAAATCCACTTTTCCCTCCAATTTCATCACAAGAACCATAATTCAATTTTTTGCTAGGTTTTACTCAAAATCAATTAACTCTTGTTCAAATTGATATAGAGGGGTTCCAAACATCTTACTTGGTTACAAGATGTATTTCGAAAATCAACCAGTTGAAATTTTCCAAGGCTTCTCTCTTTTTCCTCATCTTTCTTCACACACACTCTCTCTCTATCTATCTTAATTTTCCCTTTCTTTTATCTTTCTTAATTTCTAGTATGGATGTGTTTTTTTATCTTTCAAAACCCTCTCTTTTCACTCCTAAAGCTTACTTTATAGCCTTTCAAGGTGAAAGGAAAAAAAATGAAAATGATATTTTCTCTCTTCCTGCACACCGTTGGGTTATAATAGGGACAATAGCCAAAATAGTCTAACTATTTTGAGAAATAGTCTGACTATTTTGAGAAATGGTCTGACCATTTTATTAAATCAGTTTAGCCGTTTTTTAAAACAGCTAGACCTTAGAAGTGCATTAATTCATTGTTTTCAATATATATATATATATATATATATATATATATATAAATTCAAACGATACCATATTCATTAATATACCCTAAAAGTAAAACAATTTAATCCACCTATACTTACCTCCATCTCCATGTATAAAAAACGGCTCCATGCTCATTTTTATTTGAATAATTGAAGACAGACTTGCATAAGATTTGGTTATTATCCCTACAGACACCTCTTCTTGTCATCTGTCATGGGGAAAAGGGAAGCGGTGGAGCTGCATGGTGGGCTTTCAATTTTATTAACCTCCTAAACTACATGTCATTTTGAGTTAAAGTGACAAACTAGTCAGTATTGAGTTAAGAATCACGTGCTAGAAGTTAGAACATAAATTGTATTCTCATTTCTTTTTAGATAAATAGTCTAACAAGACACGTGAGGAATTATGGCATGGTATTTGAGTGTACTAGAATATAATTAGTTTGGGTTTGAGTTTATAATTATATCCAATCTGATTTTTTATATTTTATAAATTCTAAACCCGACTAATTTAGACTAATTTAGTTTTGTTTTGAACCTGGGTGGGTTGGATATATTGGATTAGGCTAAAATTTCTTGTGAATATTACATATATTTACATGTTGAGCTTATATTATTAATTTTTATTAGTTCGTATTTAGAAGTGGACTTGTAGTATAAAATATAGGTGTCATGATACCCCTAATGTTAGTTCTAATTTTCATACTTTACACCACCATTAAATTCTAGTTATCTTCATCTTCCTCTCCAGCGAAGAAACAAGCTCATTTTTGTTACGCTAAAGGAATCTAATAGGAAGTCCACTAATAAAAACTTTAAAGTCGATACATTTCTAAATAAAAAAAAAAAAAAGTATTCAATCCACAAACTATTAAATATAAATACAAAAGAAATATAAGGTATACGAGCTGGGTCGGATTGATCAGGTTTAAAAAATCTTGACTCTCCGCACAACCCATGTTTCTTAATTTTTTTTTATTTGTAATATCCATATTTATTAGGTTGAGTCAGATAATACATTTAAACACCCCCAAATGCACGTGTAGAGATACCAATTTAATCACTAGAGCCAAGCTTAATCGGACCCCATTCTCCTATAATTCTTGTTTGTGCAGAACTTCTGTTCTTATCACAACGAAATGAAAGTCCTAATATCAATGTGATGTTAAAGTCTACTGGCTTCTCTTTCTTTTTTTCATTTCTTTTTCATTGGTGGAAAATGAATGGTTAAAAATGTTTTTTTTTAATTAAAAATAGGCATTTTTCAGGTAATGTAATCTAAGGAATATCCTAATTTTTTTGATAAAAAAAAACAATGTTTCATCTTGCATTTTTCAACTTCCAATTCTAGTTTAACTTCTCGAAATTTGGCATAACTTGACTACTTATTACCTCATTATTCTCTTTCAGTCACAACAGCGGAACCACCATTTAAGATCTTCTCAAAAAGTTTGTCTCGGAATGACTTAGAGAATAGACTGAGCATTCCTGCAAGTTGTCTACACTTTTTCCGAGTGCCTGAAGGTTCAAATCAAATTGAGTTCCAAGCAATCGACACTCTTGGTAAACCGTGGAGCTTTAAGCTATCCCTTCGTTCTGGAGGGTATCCAAAACCTGTAATCACCGGGGAGTGGCTTAGTTTTGTGAGGGAAAAAGGTGTCAAGGTAGGTGATACCGTAACAATATTTCAGCAAAATAATGGAACTAATGAAGGCCAATACAGCATTTCAGTGTCCAGAAGGATTTTCAATGTTTTGGCTAATTTGGCATGAGCTTCTCTTCTGCTGCCTGACGTGAGCAGCTCTGTTGTTCATATTGCCCGTGTTGTTTTTATTTTTCTTTCGCTAAACATATTGCTATGGTTGTGTCATGTCTATCAACTGCTTAAGTATGCTCTCTGCAGAGTTATCTTCTTTTAATTCCAGTATTAATCTTGGCTATCTTTCAAGAAAAAACATAAGTCTGAAAATATTAGAATATGTGTATTTTTTATGCAGATGAAAGTAAAGGATAAAAAGATTTGTTATACCTTAAAATCCTTTAAGGTTCCCTGCGGTGAAAAAATATTTTCTGCTGTATCATTAACCTCTACTAGATACACGTGTTCGATGTTTCTGGGTAGATTTTTGCTGGAGCTATTTTTTCTCTTTTCTTACTCATCCCTTGATCTTCTTTGTTGGGATATTTGAGTATTAATTCTTATTCTTTTTATTTGTGATTTGAACTCTTATTTTTGTTGTTGGTTTTTTTATAAATTTTTGTTTTGTTTTTCAATTTAATTTTTTATTCTAAGTTTTTTATTTTTTAAATTTAATTCTAGTTTTTTTTTCTTTATTTTTTCGTATTTTTTTTTAATAAACTTTAAGGTGTTTTCCTTTCCATCATTTAATCAAAATATTTAGTTTTTTTATAAACTTCATTTACATGACTGTTTATCACCCTATTTTTTACTATAGCCACCATAAATTTAGTGCCTTGGGAAACCCAGCCATGGAAGGACTTGAAGGTAAAATGCTTATTATTTTCTGTATGATATAAAAGCTAAAGGCCTTATTAACAAATCGGGCTTCTGTTTATTTTTGGGCGGTCTCGTGTTGAAGATATTAAAACTTGTTTGGTATTATGATTTAAAGTATATTTTATTTAGAAATATATTAAAATGATATTTTTTATTTTTTTAAAATTATTTTTAAGATTAATATATAAAAACATATAAAAAAAATTTAACAAAAAAAAATTTAAAAATTTGAATCGTGTTTCTAAATAGAACCTAAAAAACCTTATTTACATGGGTTGTTGAGTGACACTAATTGATGCAAGTTAATGATGGTGGGTTGTTGAGTGACACTAACTGATGCAAGTTAATGATGGTGTGAGTTTGTTTAACGTTTTTCTGTTTTTGGAATATTTTATAAACTTTTAATTTTTGCCTTTCTATCATTTAATCAAAATATTTATTTTTTTCTAAAAAATAATTAAAAATTTTTCCTTACCTTTTGGATGTTTTTTCTTTCAATTCTTTTGTAAAATTGGTTTTTCTTATTAATTCAGCCCTTCAATCCAAAATTACCCGTCCTTTTTTTTCAAAATTTGATTTTTAATTTTTTTTGTAATTGAATGTTTTTTTTTTCAATTTCATCGTTTGACATCATATTTTTTAAAGTTTAGACTTCATAGTTTTTTGATATTTGATGTTTTTAATCAAATGACCCGAGTCACAAGTTTTATGGGTTAACATGGGTTCCCATCTTTTTTATTTACTTGTTTTCTTTTTTACTCTTATTACTCGACGTTGATTTTTTAAAAAAAAGATATGTTTTGTCATAACTCATTTTTGGGTCACTCCCAAAATTATTTTCCTATTCTTTTAAAAAAAAAACTACACGATGCCGTTTTGAACGGCACGGTGCAGCTTCTTCTTCCCTGCGCATGCAAAGGCAAGGAAGAAGAAGATTTTTGAAAATGTTTTTCCCGCTCACTTTCTCTCCCTTCCACTTTATAAAACCCTGCCAAAACCCATATCCACACAACCATACCCTGCCAACGTGACAATAAAAGAGAGGGACACCATGCCCTGCAAACACAACCGACCACCTTACCCTGCAGAGGTAAGGCAGCCCGTCCCCCTCCTGCACCACGATGGGATAGAGCAGGGGGGCACCTTATCTTCCCGCTTATAAATAGAAGGGAGGGAGAACAGAAAAGAAGGGGGAGAGTTTATTTGAGAGGAGAGGAGCTCGGGCAAAACAAAAAAAAAAGGAAGAGAAGGGGGAAAGGAGAGTGAAAGAACAAGACCGAAGAGGGAGGAGAAGAGCCACCGTTGCACCTCCACCAGTGCCTCCATCGCTCCTCCCAGCCACCACCGACAGCACCATCATCGTCCAAAAATAGAGGAAGAGCAGTGACAGAGAGTGAAGCGAGACGAGAGAAGGGAGAAAGGAATAGAAACCAGAGGCAAGATAGAAGAGAAGAAAAAAAAAGGAGGGATAAGAGAAATAGAACAGAGGAGAGAAAATAGAGAGGGGGGAGATTTTTTGAGAAAAGAGGGAAGCAAGCGGGAAAGAAGCAGAAACAGGGGAGGATTTTCGGGTTCCCAGCAGGTGCTCCTCTCTCTCCACCGTTTGGAGCAGCGCCACCGCCAGCCTCTCACCACCTTCCTCTCCTTACTGTAACACTCGTGAACAAGAAGAAGAAGCATGCGCCTTTACACGAACAAGAAGAGCAACAGCAGCACCACCAACGCCATTGCCAAGTCTTGGAAGTGAAAACAAATAAGGAGAGAAAGGAGCAGGAACCACCAGTTGCTGTCAGCATAGCCGCCACCAGCTGCCACCATCCTCCCCGTCATTAATAGCAGCCCTTGTACCGTGAGAAACAAAAGAAGAAACACTAAAAAAACCGAAATAGAGCAGAAGAAAAAAAACGCAGAGAAGAAGAAGAAAAGCCGACCACCGTCCAAGCCGTTCTCCAGTCAGCAACCGCTAGCAGCACAGCCTCGAAGCCACCGCAGGTCCGCCCTTCTTCCATCTTCTTCTTCTTCCTCTTCTTCCTCGCTGCACTGTCTCCACTGTTCTGCGTGAACAGTGGAGAGTGATCCACTGTTCATTGTCCGGCCCAGTCCAAAATGAGTGGGCCGGGTCCCAAAAAAAATATTTTTGAAAATTTGTAACTCTTCCGCGTATTTTTCTACTAAATTTTGCTTAAAATTGATTTGTATTTTTACATCATAAAAATATACATCCGGTATTAAAATACCCGGTTTTCGTCAAAACATTAAAAAAAAAACATGTTTTTATTTTCATGCATACGGCCAAATCTCTAAAAATAAAAAAAACTCATATCGTATTTTCATACAGCAAAGAAAACTTCAAAAAAAAAAAGGTTTTAGCATGCATTTTGGCTTTAATAACCAGTTTATTAAAGTCACGAGAACTTGGCCAATATTTCAAAAAATCCAAGAAAATTATTTTGTTTTCTTGTAATATCCGAGATTGCGAATTTATACGTAAAACGTACTCTCGATATTAAAAAGGTAGTTTTTTTATTTGACAATAGAACGGTTAGGTTTTACCCCATTAAGATAAGAACCTCTTTTTTTTTAGGAGGGCTTTTCTTGAATTTTAGACAGATAAGACCAACAATTAGAAAATGTGACCAAACCTTAGATTTTGATCAGACAAATAAAACAATATAGCTTACCTTAGGTAGAGTGTATTTGGGGTGCTAATACCTTCCATTTACGCAACTAGTCTCCATACCCGATCTCTGAAACCAGTTAGGGTTCCTAGTGACCATAATACTAGGTGACGACTCCCATTCTTTTTTTTCACTAATAAAAAGATAAAAATTCCTGGTCTCCCTATATTTTCCAGACAACACACACTATTGAGTGTGGAGGGCGATCGCCGCGGCGCCGCACACTTGCGACATGTTTCATGATTTTCTTTGTGTTTTTTATATGGTTATCATGGTCTTATGACATGGCCCGTGAGTTTGATAAGTTAACCCGAGTAGGCTCATGTCTTTTCTTTTTTCCTTTTAGTTACTTTTGTTTCTTGAGATTCTTATATGTTATTAATTTTTATTTATTTTCATCCTTCAATATTTGATTTGTTAAGAATTAATTTTTATGGTTTTTTCATATTTGATGCTTCCAATTAAATAGGCCGGCAACGAGTTTCATAAGCTAACAAGGATTGGCATCAATTTTTTTTAGACTTAATCTTGTTTTCATCTCATAATTTAACATTGGCTTTTAAAAAAATTATATTTCATCATTATCTTTTTTTTTTTATCATGTTATCCTGATCTCATAATTTGACCTATAGGTTTGGCGGGTTAAGCCGAGTAAGCTCAAGTTTTTTTTTTACTTATAATTGCTACTATTTTATTTTTTTGTATGTTGGATTTTTTTTTAATTTTATTATTTAACATTTAATTTGTTCAGAATTAAATTTTAAGGTGATGAGAATTTAGTTTTTTTTTTGCCTCCTCCATGTCTCCTTTTCTCTTACCATCGCAATTTAAACTTGTCGTACCTAGTTGGACATCGCAATGGCTCGAGAATTTGGATTACTGGGTTTGGAAAATGTAGAGAAGATAAAAGAATTGGAGTTGCCACCTAAAAATATAAAAAAACTATAAATCCCAAAATTGATATTGGTTCCACATATTTGAGCACTGAATTAGTTGTGCTTAACAAAAAATACACATTCTTTAAGATGAAAAATTACTATTACTTGTGTTTTTCTAAATTTATTCACATGCTTAGAATATTCTGAGCTCTGAGCTCTTGCCATGAATATTCCGAGTTCTTGTCATTTGATAAATTCTCACCATCGTTTATTTGAAAAGGTATGCATATAGGCCCAGTGAAACATTTATTTTAGGCCAAATTTTTTAATGCTCATATACATGCAAAATATATATATATATATATATATATATATATATATTGTTATTTATTCTGACTCGTACTAAAATTAAAATTCATGCATCACACGCACATTGTTCACTAATTTACTCACAAACATTTACCATCACACATTTACAATTTAATCATGCAATTAACACATTAATAAAACAATCCAAGCTATACAACTTCAACAGTGTTGCCAAGTCAGATGAAGCCATCAAAAAAAAACCCAAAGACATTTCTCTCCTTATTATATTCTAAAATTGCAATCCTAACCGAATCAGAACCAACAACAATACAATCTTTCTGAGCACCAGTTAGTCTAAACTGAGCTATTGAGCGAATAGCACCGAAAAATTCAACAGAGAGAACTATTTAGCGCTTACCGTTCTCGTCAGGGCGGAGAAGATCGAGGACTTTTCTGCGAGCGACTATGATTTCTTGTGCTTTGCCGCCAGAGAAGTTTCCGTTTATGGCTGAGATGATTCCGGTGGCTCGTTGGTGAGTAAGGCTGTAGAGGTACATGGTAAGGTTAGGTTTTGGAGTGGGAGAAAAACGGTTCACGTATGAATATAGAATTGGGCACATGAGATTTATTGGTGATGGACTTTAAGAGTCCGCCCATCAACTACCATTACAAAGAACAAGCCCAGGTATCAAGAAGGTCCACTTACAGTTTACTGGGCTGAAGAACGGGCTTCGGTTAAAACTAGACAAGGACTGAGCCCAGTTTTATCCAAGACGAATCATTCTAATAATTAAATTATCTATTAATTTGATCGGTTTTCATCCTTAATCATTTGAGTTTTGTAGTATATGTTCAGAAAAGTTATAGTTTTTAGTTGTGGCGGCAGTTTTTTATATAATGTATAAATATAAAAAAGCTGTTATTTTATAAAATATTCAAAAACACAAGAACTTCGTTTTGTATTTTTCTACTTTTGATTTTCAAAATAACTTTTAAAGTTTTATTAAACCCTTTTTTCATCATGCATTTTTCAACTTCCAATTCTAGTTTAACTTCTCTAAATTTGGCATAACTTGTCTAGTTATTACCTCATTATTCTTTTTCAGTCACAACAACGGGACTGCTAATTAAGGTCTTCTCAAAAAGTTTGTCTCGGTTTGACATAGAGAATAGACTGAGCGTTCCTGCAAGTTGTCTACACTTTTTCCGAGTGCCTGAAGGTTCAAACAAATTAAGTTCCAAGCAATTGACACTCTTGGTAAACTGTGGAGCTTTAAGCTATCCCTTCGCTCTGGAGGGTATCCAAAACCTGTAATCCCCGGGGAGTGGCATAGTTTTGTGAGGGATAAAGGTGTCCAGGTAGGTGATACCGTAACAATATTTCAGCAAAATAATGGAACTAATGAATGCCAATACAGCATTTCAGTGTCCAGAAAGGTTTTCAATGTTTTGGCTACTTTGCCAGTTCGAGCTTCTCTTCTGCTGCCTGACATGAGCAGCTCTGTTCATATTGCCCGTGTTGTTTTTTACTTTTCTTTTGCTAAATATATTGTTATGGTTGTGTTGATTTTAAAAGAATTAAAAAAAACAAAAAAATATATATTATTTTAATATATTTATGAGAAAAAAACACTTTAAAAATCAATCACTAATCACACTTTCAAACACCTTTTTCTTACTCAATTCTTGACCTATCTCTATCAACATAGCTACCTTCTTTCTTTTAATTATAGTTATTAAACTAGATTTCAGCTTCACATATAAATTTGATAAATTTATAATTTAGAACCTATTCAATAAGATCTTAATTTAAATTAATTTTAACATTAATTAATACAATTAAACTTGGGTTATATAATAAATTAATTAGTGATCTAGTTAAAATCGATTTAAAACCACCCGAGTTAAAATTAATTTAAAAAAATAATATTTTTTTTAAAAAAAATTAGCTTAATTAGAGTTTTAAATTAATTTGGTAATCCAATAACCTGAATTCTTTATGAGGTCGGGCCAATGCTCCTGGAATCTCTTGCTTAAATGGCGACTGCATCAATGACGTTCCTAATCGATATACAGTCCACTCTCTTTCCGTCCTGGTCATTGGTCTTTTTATATAGGCAGTTATGCGTAAACAACTAAGGAAATTCTCTAGCGGCATTGCATAGATTCGGTTATTCAGTTTCTTGCCTTTTATAAATAAACTGACGTATGTAATAATAATATAATCTCAACTGAAAATTAAATAATAAAAAAACCCAAGACGAATTAATTTACATTATTGAACATTAATTGATATTTAATATTGAAATGTTACGGTAAATTGTGTATATGGGGTGAAAGGATTTCAAATATATATATATATATATATGATCCCTCTTCTTCCGCCAGATAAATTAAGTTGCGAATATTTTTTAATCTTTCTTCTTTTCTTTTCTGATCATTTCTTGTTTTGATATAGATCTCGAAAAGAATTCCAATATGAACGTTCAAATCCTATCTAAAAAGTTGATAACTCCATCATCTCCAACTCCGTCCCACCTTCGAAACTACAAAGTTTCATGGCTAAGTATGTTTCAGTCACCTCTTCTATATTTACCCAACATTTTCTACTACCCATCCAGTACTGCTGGAGACAAAATTGAAAGAAGCAAGCAATTGCAAAAATCATTATCGGAGGCCTTAACAATCTTTTACCCCTTTGCTGGAAGATACATTGATAACAGTCTCGTAATTGATTGTAATGACGAGGGAGCTGAATATGTGGAAACCCAAGTAAGTGGCTTCCTCTCACAACTTCTTGAAGGAGGAGAACTTGAGACCGAGCTTCGGAATCGTTTGGCTCCAATTCCACATCGACCTGCAGACGGCCCAATAGTATTAGTTCAGTTCAACATGTTTGAATGTGGTGCGGTGGCCATTGGTGTATGCATCAAACACAGGGCGGCCGATGCCAGTTCAGTATTTGCGTTCATTAATGCTTGGGCTACTGCAGCTAGATTAGGGGTTGATAAAGTACGTACCCCAAGTTTCCAGTTAGCTTCCTTCTTCCCACCAAGAGATATACCTACTTTTACCCCAAACTTTGGAGAGAAAAAGGTTGAGATTCAGAAGAGGTTTGTGTTTAACACTGCAGCCATATCGAAACTGAAGGCTGTTGCGAGTGCCAATATTAATGGATCGCGCCAGCCGACACGAGTGGAGGTCGTGACAGCAATTATGTGGAAGGCTCTTACAATGGTGGCTCGAGCGAAACATGGTCGGTTAAGGCCTTCCCTCTTGGTACATTCATTCAACTTGCGAGGGAAGACTGCAATGCCTGTACCAGATAATTCTTGTGGGAACTTTACAAACCCGGCACTTGCACGTTTCACAGCAGATGATGATGAGAACAAAGTGGAACTTCATCACTTTGTAGATCGTGTTCACGATGGAATAAGGAAGAGGGTAACAGATTCTGCAAAGATTTCAAGCGATGATGACTTGTTTTCTTCGGTGGTCAACACCAAGACTGAGATGATTGAAGCATTTCACAGAAGCGATGCAGATTTCTATATGTTTAATAGCTGGTGTCGGATGCCGGTGTATGAAGTAGATTTTGGTTGGGGAAAGCCTGGTTGGTTTAGTGCAGTGGTTGTCCCTGGTCATAATATGTTTCATTTCACGGACACTAAAGATGGTGATGGAATTGAGGCATGGGTGAGCTTGGAAGAAGATGATATGCTGCTTTTCCAAGAAAATCCTGACATTAAGGCATTCACGGGCCAAGAATAACATCGTCATCCTAAACAAAGTCTTAGCAAAGAATAGTAATAATAATATAGTTAAGTTTTTTATATATATATAATCATCGAGAGTATATTAAAAAAGTAATAAAGCCAATAGTCAAAGAAAAATATAAAAGATATAAAAAATTAAAAAACTGATTTGCTACAACAAACAACAAAAAAACTGCCTAAGATTTCTTATTACACCAACATAGTTAAGTTTATTATTTCGAAGATTGAGTCTATGCTCATATATTTGTGGGTGTAATTAATTTCTTGTATTGTTATTTTAAATAATTGAATATATAATTTATATTAATTTTGAATTTGTTGATTTTATTTGGAATTAAATATTTTTTAATTTTAAAATATAATTTGCAACCGAAATTTGATTGCAAAATTGTTACAAGTTGCTTGATTTGCAACCCCGAATGCTGTTGCAAATGCAAAATTTGAAGGCTCGAATTTGCATCCCCGGCAAATCTATTGCAAAATCAAATTTCCAATCATTTGTTTTTTTGGAAATCACGTTGTTATAAAATATTCTTGTCAATCAACATGGTCTTATTTTTTATTTTTTTTCAAAATTTTGTAATTTACCCCAAGGAAGTATGGACAGTTGATTTCCATCCTTTCTTGTTTTTTAGAACATCATCCGTTGGTGTCTTCTGGGTTGCTTAGTACAAAAGGCACCGTTGTATTTATTGGAGTCTGGACTTCCAAACCACGATATGGTAGTAAAAATAAGCAATGTAAGTCTAGCAGAAAAGACTTCTAAATTAGGCTGAGGCATTACTGATGTTTTGATTTTTCTTAAAACAGAATCGTTTCAATTATAGGAAGTAGAAACTACTCTTCATTTGTGATCTGATGGAAAATTATATCTTCTGGTAATTAAGAAGTCCAATGGAGTTCTCTGTGATCTGATGGGTTAGTGGAATGTATGTCCCTGGTGTTGAGATAGATGGCTTTTCTTGTAGACACTGAACATAAAAGGTGATGGAAACTGAGGCATGGGTGAGCTTGGAAGAAATAGCATGCTTCTTTTCCAAGAAAAAGCCAAGAATTACAGCATCATAACTGAACAAGCCTCTCTTGACTATGCTCAGGATGATTACTAATTCCTTGTTTCAAGTTTCAATTTCAAGTCTCGGAAAGGATTCAAATTCCAATAATCCGAGTTCCAAGAACAGATCAAGTTTCTGTCTTCGGGTAGAGGAGATATATCAATTTGGTTGGTTGATTGTGTGTTTTAGCCACATGGTATGTTTCTTCTCGTTGTCTCTCATTGGTTGTATTGCAAATTTGTTTAGGTAAATTGATAAAACAGAGGAAAGAAAAAATTGATGAAATCTTCTTTGATCAATTCCCGAAGTTTTTTTATTTTTTATTTTTATAGCACTTAATTAATTGGATTAATAGCACCCAGGTGCCCTCAAGAACGCAGTTCCAAACAGGTTTTTTTATCAAAATTAATTTTTTTTGTTTGAAATTAATTTTTTTTATTGTTATAATATACTAATATTAAAAATAAATTTTTTAAAAATTAAAAAATATTACCTTAATACATTTTTAAATAAAAAATTACTTTAAAAAATAAATATTACTACATTTTCAAATACTTTTTTAAGTTTGATGGTAGATGAAAGCCTAAAAAGTTAGTCTCAGGTCTCAACCGTCGCATGGCATGGACACAAATCTTCCCACGACACGATAACCGTTCCCTTAACGTGTCCGGTGCCACTAGCCACCATAAAGAAACCCTCCAAGATAACTGAAATCCCCACCAATTTGTTGCATCCTCATCACAAAAAACAAGCCATAAACAAGGAGAGGAAGAACCCCTCAAAACCATGGCAAAACAATCTTCAATGTTGCAGAAAAAACTGCAAGAACTTCAACATGAACTCACCAACAAAGTATTCTCTCTTCCTGCCGAGACTCAATTGTCTGAACTATATATTCAAGACGTCGAGCAAAGATTCTTCTTTCTGAAAAATCTCTTGTCGGCAGAAACAACATCAAGCTCTAAAAGGCCGCAGTACCGCTTGCAACAAATAGGCAAGAGGTTATCAGACCTTGAAACTGCATTCTATGACAGGAACAACAATAATAAAACAGCGACAACACAAGTTCAGTTAGAGAATGTTTCATGCTCCGCGTCTTGTCTTGATGATGATGGAGATCAGACCTTTAATGAAACGGGCTTGTGTGAATTTGAGGAGTCGGGGAATGCTTTTCAGAGTTTGATGAAAGAGGCGACACCATTGACAGTGACAACCCAAGACCAGTTAGATAATGTTCCATCCACGGAGTCTTGTCTTGATGAAGATGGAGATCAGACCTCTGAGGAAACGGGTTCGTTTGAATTTGAGGAGGCAGAGAATGCTTTTCAGAGTTTGATCGAAGAGAAGACACCATCGATGAAGACAGAGATGGTTAAGGTTCTTGTAAAGAAGAGATCGGAGAGGGTTTTTTGGGGCATGGCTAGTGGGGTGGTGATTGGTATGGCTTTAATGGGATTTATGACAGAAAGTTCAAGTGGAATCTTCCCTCATCTGAAACATAGTGTGTGTCTTCCTCCTACCTAATTACTACTATAAATTTGTGTTTTGCCATGTGATTTTTGTGACTATTGTATGTAATTCTTGATTCAATTTGTTTATTTCACGTATCTTGAGATTTTCCGAAATGAAAATTGATTGATGGAATGGTACCTGTGTTTTAGAGAATTTAACCTCTGATCATTTGGAATTATTAAACCGGTTTAAGACATGGATTGTGTGTTCATCTAGATGAAAATAAAATAACTTAATTTTAATTAAAAAAAAATTAGAATCACATGGTTTTGAAGGGAAAAAAAAAAGTCATCTAGTTTAATAAATTTTTAAAAAAGTCAAATTGATTGAATGGTACTTATGTTTTCTTCTTATTTAAAAAAATATACATCCTGGAATTGCAAAGCAATGCAATATGTCTTCTTTTAATTTGCTGCTAAAGTTGTATGGATTTGTTATTTCTCCAAAAAAAAAAAAAGAGTGTGGATTTCTTTTTATATTGATCAATATGTTTGATTATCCAACTTTTATTTTTTAATGGTGAACTATTATTTATTTCTCTTTGAAAAATATTTTCTGGCAATAAATTTAAAAATAAATCAATATATTTTTTAAATTTTTTTTATTTTTAACATAGAACATCAAAACTATTAAAAAAATATTAATTTGATATTTTTTTCAAGCTGAACTGATTTTGAAACATACTTATATACAAAAATAAAAGATATTTTAATTACTTGTAAAAATATTGTGTTGCGTTAATCCATAATCCATAGTTATATGGTTTATTTTATATAATATAAAAATAAAAATATATAATTTACTTAGTGTGAAGAAACAAATATATTAGAATGAAAACGAATTTTATTATGAATACATAATATTTAATTAAATTTTGATATCTCATCTTAATTCATTCTTGAAAAGAATGTTTTATTAACATGATAATTGTATGAATTTGTGATGGAGATATGTGAGTTTAATTGAGGTTTGTGCTCTTAATTTTATTCTAAATTTATCATAATTTGGGTGAACATTGTCTCTCTATTTGATTTAATCGTTATTATTTATCAAAAACTCTTATAAAAGAAAATTTAATTTTTTTATATTTTGAGCTGAACTTTTTCATATATGCCAATAAAATGCATTCTATTTGCAAAGATAATTTCAAAAAACTTTGAGGCTAAGAATTTTCCTTAAGCATTGAATATCTATAAAAATTATAAAAAATAGAAATTAATTTGGTGTTTTCTTGGAGACCTAAAAAAATCGTAAGCATTTTATCTGCTTATTTTTCTTGTGATTCTTAAAACACTTCCGATAAAATCTCGAGATAATTCTAGATTATTTTATAATTTTCATAATTTATTAAATTTATATTTTCTTATAAGCTTAAAAGAATAGTTTCCAACTTCAAAAAATCTTGAAATTATTTATAAAAGTGAATTGAATTTTCATGAGGAAAAAATTCAATTAAAATATTAAAATAAAAAAAATTAGAATGAATTTCGATTAAAACTCAAAGTTTTATCCATTAATGTAACAATCAAATCAAACAAAAATATAATATTTATCAATAATATGATAGTTTAAGAATAAAATTAAAAAACTAATAATACAGACCTGATGCATCCATCCATGATCATTTTTTGTTTGGTTTTTATCAAAAAAATTAATCAAATCAAATTTTTTTAAAAAAAACTGAAATCGGTTCAAATCGATCGGTTTTGGTTTGGTTTTTTAGGGAAAAAACCAGTTCAAACCAGTTTGGCTCAGTTTTTTTTATTTGGCTCGGTTTTTTTCCGATTTTTTTCGGTTTTGATTTGGTTCGGTTTTTTCAACTTTAAACTTATAAAACCAAAACCGAACTGGTCGGTTTTTTAAAAATTTTAATCAATTTAATTAGATTTTTTTTATGATTTGATTTTTTTAATTATTTTTTTTAATTTACTCGATTTTTAAGTTTTTTTACTCGTCCCTGGACCAATACCAATGTATTAATTAGCCCATCCAAAATGCAGTGTGGACCCAACCTATCTAGAGCAGAATCTGGTCCCGGCCCTTAATAAAAGAAGCCCAGATCAATCCCTTAAATCACGTGCTACCAGCTGACACGGATTTCAGACCCCACGTGCTGTCATCGCACTATCAGATTCTCATGTCCCCGTAATGTTTTATAATGTCATGGACATTTCTGTACTTTCCTCTTCCTTAATTATGCGGCGACCCTTGTTTCGAACGTTAGCCAGTTGGCTGGTTCAAATTCTACCAGCCACTTGCTCCATTTTTGTGACAGAAGGTGATTGTTTATCTTGATTTTTTTTCTATGGGCATAAATAAATAAATAAAAAGGAAATGACATATTTATAATTAATAAAAAAATAATCAATGGGTCAAAAATAATTCTAATTATTAGAATTCCATATAGTGTGAGGTGTCATGAGATATTATGATCACTTTTTTAAAAATACTTATAATTAAATTATTTTTTTAGTTAATTTCATGCATCAAAATTAATTTTGAGTATTATATATAAGCATAGGTATTAGATATGGTTCAAGATCTGAATCAATTAAGGGGTTAGTTATTGGGTTACCGAGTTAAACCTAAAATGATTTTATTTTTATTTTATAGGTGAATCTATCATTTTAAATAAAATATTTTTAAAAAATTGTAATTAACTCAACCAAATTTTATCTAGATTTCACTAAATTAATTGAATCTGACCAAGTTTATTTTCAAATAAATATAAAAATTCAATATAAAATAAATTATAAAATTTACACGTTAAACTAAAATTATTCATTATATATATATATTTTTTTTTTGATACATACAAAGAGCTATCTCATTTATTATTTTAAAAAATAAATATTAATATGCTGTTTGAAAATACATTTGAAATTATACTTTTTAAAATTTAAAATTATATTTTATTTTTAAATTGGTTTGAAATATTATATTAAAAACAATTCTTAATATATATATAACACTTTAAAAAAAAATTACGCTGTTCTCATAAACACAGTTGAACATGTAATTGACACCGCTAATGAAACTTCACACGCTATCAAATCCAGACAAACATCGCTATCAACAAACAAAATTCCCATTTTACCCTGTTATCCACATCTGGCTCTCCTCGGGTCCCTGTCCTCTTAACGAACTCAAACATATCCTTTAATATCTCACCATCACCATCTATCATAATCATATCATCAAAATCATCTCAACTCGCCCGATAATCCCCACCCAACTCTCCGAGCCAGCCTTCAAAACTCGCCGGAGTCATGAGCCGATTTAGAAGAATCGAAATCTTTGAGCCTCACTATGCTCCTGTGTTCCTCAGAGAAGCCTCCGTGTTCACTTCGAAAACACTCGCTTTCCCCTCCTTTGAAGAACCTGCGGAACTATCTTTTGCTGCCCTCGATCTCTTGCACTTAAAACCTAGCTCTCTCGAGTGTTTTTATACGGCGACGGATCTGGTTAAGACGCCGTTGTTTTGCCCTTCCAAGAGTGTTCTTGACCGATTTGAGACTGACTTGCGCTTGCAGACTCTTTCTGACCGCGTCAGTGAGCTCGAGTCACAGTTTGACCGCCTTGTCAACGCGAAGATCAACGGCGGAAGTGGTGCTGAGAGGAAATACACGTGGACTGCGGAGATTAAAGGACCGGTGACGGAGAGGAAGTATAAATGGACGGCGGAGATCAAAGGAGGAGAGGAGGAGAAGAAGAAGAAGAAGAAAGAAGAGCAGGTTAAGAATTATAAATGGACGGCTGAGATTAAAGGAAAGGGGGAGGAAGAGATTCCGATGTCACGGAAGTATACTTTTGAAACATCAAGTGGATTTGCAGGTGAGGGTAGCAAAGAAGAGAAGAAGGAGAATGAGAAGAAGAAAGAGGGTAAGAAAGAGAAGAAAGGAGCGTGCGCCACGCGACTTGTTGAAATAGAAGATTACCCTGATCATGGAGCTGTTGTTTTACGAAAGGTAATCCAGGACGGATTGCGGGATTTAAGTTAGTTAAAAGTGCTCAATGGAGAGTAAATGTGCTCAATGGAGAGTACATTAAGTTTTCTTACTGGCATTTTTTTTTTCTCTTAGGCATTTGCGAAGAGGGCTGGAGTGGTGGAGAAGAGAAAGGGAAAGAAGAAGGAATTGTCTCCGCAAGATGCAGCATTGTTGATTCAGGTGACATTTAGGACTTACTTGATTAGGAGATCGCAGGCGCTTCGTGCACTTAGAGAGTTGGCGATTGCGAAAGCAAAGTTGAAGGAGCTTAGAGCTTTGTTTAATAACTTTTCGTATAGGCGTCATCTTGCTCGTGATGCTGAGGAGAGGCAGAGGTTTTCAGAGAAAATTATTGTGCTGCTGCTCACTGTTGATGCCATTGAGGTAAATCGTGTTTTTTTTTGTTTGAAATTGTGTGCTCTGTGATTTTGCTTGAGATGCTAGTACAAGATAATAGCTGCTATTGATTGTTGCATATTAGGCCTCCTGAGACATTGCATTTAATATTTGCTTGATGTTAGTGTTTGATTATTGTACTTTCAACTGGTTTTTAGTGTAATGGTTGCTTGTAATAATGAGTGATTGCTTGATTAAATACCTGAATGGGTTCCATGGAAGATTTTTCCTTTAGTTACGAGGTGCATAGATCCCATGCTTCATTGTGTTTTACAGAATGAGGGGAGACAAACTTCATAGTGAATTTTATCAACATATACCTTCACATCAGTTATTACAACAATCTTTTTCAATTGCACCCGTTCTCACACTGGATTTCGCTACCTTTCTATGTTTGACTATTAAGATTAGTACTAAAAGAGTATGTTAAATGAAAAATTTATAGAGTGTGTTTATTTGTGTTGATAAAATCTATCAAAATGTGGGAGAGGACGTGTTTCAGAAAATGTGAGATCTGCTCCTTAAACTCTGTACAAATGTTCTGTTGTGCAAAGATTGAACACCAACCATCATTGTATCAACTCACCAAGACCCACCAATGATTTCAATACTGGCTGTTCACTTGACAAGTGTACTTGTATGTTCTGTAACAGCCAAATGAACTTGCTTTATAGCTTTGTTTAAGCAGCTACAAATTAATGAAAGAGGCTCCAACATGCTAGTTAGCTTTGTTTTCCTCAACTGTAGGTTCCTTGCACAATCATACTTTTGTTTTTTGTAACAGTGATTTATTTTTACATGTTTTGCTCTCATTCACTTAGTCCATGACCGGGTGCTTGACCTGGTCCACCTAATAGCTTTTGAATTGTTCACTGTCCTCAAATTAAAATTCAGCTTGTTAATTGGTTGCTCATTTTGGAATAAAAATTAATGAACTTGGAGGGTGTGAATGATAATATAATGCTATTAGCAAATAGGTATAATGTGGTGCATTGTTTAACCTCCTACATTTATTTTGTACAAGGATTAGACAAATGATACAACTTTGTACTATCTTTTATCATTAATCAATTTTTATTTCTCAAGTTCACATGATAATAATTTAATTAGAAATGCTTCTTTAAACAATTTTCTTATTTTTATTTTCCTAGCTAAACTATATATGAAGTCTGCTAGTTGCTATAGATCCTCTAAGAGCACCATGTATGATTCTGCATCTACAATCTAACTTTGCACAAATTTTATTTTTCAGCTTTAGGGTTTGAATATAGTCCTGTGGTTGGTAGTGTGGTTGGACTAGCTCCTTCTGTTATAATAGTTAAATGTACTAATTGCAAAAGTATGATCTTGATGCTTTTGTAATGGTACCAAATAATTGGGTTTGTGGCTGTAGCTACTCCCACCATACTATCAAACAAAGGCAAAGACTCACGCCATACTTTTATCGCTCAAGTTAAGGCACAATGGCTGAGTCTAGTTGATTGATAAACTTAACCAATTCGATACCTTTTTTATGTCTTTGCTTCACAAAACTGATGATGATTGTTATGGAGTGTTAAATCTTGATGTTAAGAATTGAACTTCTATGTTATAAAAATCCCTTGCATTTCATTTATCTAACAAAAATATTCCTATACATTTGAGGTGCTAACTATCTCACTTTTAACTCAGAATTTCATGACAAGTAATATTTCCTTGTCTAATTCGGTCGGTTTCCATGTAGAAGACTTGTCTAAGAAAAATAAATGAAATGCTTTACATTTGATGAACCATAAGAGAGGTGTGACCATGTTGTTTTGTTGTCTCATCCACAAATCATTGAGGTGTTATTGAGTTAGACGTTAGAAGTGTCACTCTAATGGTGATGAACTTTGCTTATATAGCTGGTCTGTTTTCACAAGTTTCATCACCACACATTTTTATAACCTTAACATGAATCATCTCATGTTGCAGTCCTATTGACATATGAATAAAAGAAAAAAAAAATGAGTTCCTTGGTGACCATGTTTAAAGAGGTTTTTTTATATAAAAAAAAAAAGAGCACGGTTCCAAAACTTTTTGGGAAAATAGCACAATAGGAAATTTATTTGGGAAAATAGCATTGTATTTTTTTTAGTTGTGGCAATGGAAATGCCACAACATTTAAATTTTTATTTTTTTTGAAATTTAAAGGTTGCGGCATTAACACTGCCACGACCTTTGAAATTTAAAGACAATGTTATTTTCAAGCATACAAACCACATAAATTTATTTTAAAGCTTTATTGGAGGTTGCATATGATAATAAATCTGTGGTTTATATGCTTGAAAATGGCACTGCCTTTAAATTTCAAAGGTTGTGGCATTGACATTACCTTAGCCTTTCAAGTTTTTGAAATTTCAGCCTTTGAAATTTAATTGTTGTGGCGTTGGCATTGTTGCGATTTTTTATAAAAAAAGGTGTTATTTTTCCAAATAAATTTCTACTGTTTCCCCAAAAAAAAAAAAATGGGACTTTGCTACTTTGAAAAAAAACTCCATGTTTAAAGGGGGAAAGTACAGTGGCTAGATATCTTAGATCTCATTGTTAGGCTAGTTGATGTAGAGTACTAGGATGTTTGCTTTCAATTGTGAGAGTATGTTGGTTTTGGAGGGAGCGGCCATGGCAGCTAAGCACCTGCCTTTCTGTCTAACATGGCATCACTTGTATTGGTTCTTGAATGGGCTCTGATGCATTGCACTGTTTAGGGAGCTGAGCTAATGGTTCGATCTGCAAAGAGGTCAATGGTGGATGAGCTGGAGGCAATGCTGGATGTGGTCGACCCCCAACCTGCCGGTAGATCACTTTCCATGAGAAGACGGACATTTGATATGCCTGATGGTGTCATTCATAAGGAAATTGCAGAAAGTGTGGCCCAGGTTGTCCAAATGCTTGACAATGAAGAGAATGGCACCAACACCTTTGAGGCATGTTTGTAAGGACGTGTTTAAATTTAATAAAATAAACCCATTCACCTCCTGGGGTTTTGGGTGTCCAAATGCTTATTTTGTTGCTGTAAAATATGGAACAGAATTTGAAAGCTAACTTGTCATGCTATGTTTGATGAGGTTGTCCTAGCTAGCTTGATGTTCTATTTTTTACGAGGATTGTGTACACTAATGCTCTTCCAAACGTGTCTTTGGTGTTTCAAGTTTCTTTATTTTCTCGAACTAGAAATTCCAGTTAATTTTTCACGGTTAAAAATTAGATCATGTCTCTTAATTCTTGTGCATTATTTACATGCATTTTCATTACTCGCGGTGGATCTGGCCTCTTCGCCTTTTTTCTCTCTTAATGTATCTGTCATGGGTCATTTTCGGACTAATCCGTGTCTGTTAAGTCAAATCCCAGGGTTCAGAATACAAGCGATGGAAACTGCGAGGGTAGAATACGGTTGCGGTAGAGGGAGCGAATGGGATTAGATTAGATACGCCAGTGGCATTGGGCATAAAGGATGGATGTTAGGCTGTGTATATTGACTCGTTCGTGCAGTGCTGTAGCGGACGAGTTAAGCTGGGGAAGTGAGTTCATTCGCAAGAGTAGAACTCAAAGTGGATTTTGACGGGGCCGCGCAAGCGATGGAGACCTCTGTAACTGGACAGGGACTTGTAGTGAGTTGCGATTCAACGAATGTGGGGCTTGCTTGATTTGAATGATTCGAGCCATTTTCTGCCCCTCTAGGCGCCAAGATTGACCAAAATAGGCTCTCTATCTATCCCCACCACAAGAAAGCCCATTGGCATTTTCCACTTAAAGCAAAGTCTACTTGAGGATTGACCCGAACAAGAAAATGGATTCCAAGTTATACAAGTTAATCCTAGTTGACCTAGAAAATTTTTAAAAAAATTAAAGTTTTAATATTTCATATAAAAAAATTAAACAATGTGAATATAAGTTATACATGTTATAAATAATAAAATTTAAAGTATTATTTCAAAAGGTTTTTTATCTCACATCGAAAAGATACGATGTTAGTATGTTATCCTTTTAAGTTGAAGTATTTAAATTAAAAAGGTTTTTTATCTCACATTGAAAAAACATAAGTTTTTTCTTATGAACATAAAGTATATATACTAAAGAGTTTCAAATTTCACATTAAAAAAATATTTTTTTTCTTGTAAACATAGAGTATATATACTAAAAGGTTTCAAATTCACATTAAAAAAATAAAATATTTTTCTAGTATTTATATAGTAAACTTTGAAAAGGATTAATAATCAACTATAATGGTCTTTGGCTAGGAGAAAAAACACATTTGAAAAAAAAAATTAGATCTCAACCAGGTCGAGTCAACCTAGCAGGTCAACCAGGTTTTGCTGGTTTTTTCTCATCCCGGTCTTTTGACTTACTCGTACCGGTCTAGCTATTGGGTCCTGAGTCGACCCGTAAGGCTGATCTGGGTTTAATAACTATGCTCTAAAGAAAAGTTATTGCTATGTTTGGTATTGTATTATTTTTTATATATTTATATCATTTTGATGTGCTGATGTTAAAAATAATTTTTTTAAAAAAATATTCAGATGTATAATTAAGAATAAAAACTACATTTAAAAAGAAAAAATAAAATTACCTTGTTACCTCAAACAAGAAAGTGTTGTCCACTTTTTTTTTAAAATAAAAACCTTTATAATTTACTTTTTTTTTATATAACCTGGGTGTCCGGGCCAGCTTGCGGGCACCACGACTATTCCCCGGGTCTACTGAACATCCTGCAAGCCTAGTAGACAAGTAAGATACCGCGGGAGTGACAGACATGCACATGAAGGATCGAACTCGAGACGAGAGGCAAGGCAAGCCTCTCACATGTTGACCACTGAACTATATCCTCAAATGCCCTTTATAATTTACTTTGAAGTTTGAACTAACGGGTATTCTAATCATAGTCTACTGTATGTTTCAGAAGCCGGACAGTGCTCCATGTTCATGGAGGTCGCCTTTATAGGGATACTTTGTCCAAGTCAAAGAAAGAAGCCCTAGGTTTAAACCAATTCAGAAAGGGGCCTTTTTTAAAATTCAAATGCGGCCTCTTGTTTGACAAAGACTTGGCTTTAGTTCTCTGGAGGCACCCGTAGAAAGTTGTTTCTTCAAAACAAGAGAAAATTGACATGGAACCAGGCCTAATAAATTTATAAGCAACCATCTTGTTCATAAGGAATGACTTTGGGTTCAAGTTGGCAACCACCAAAAATTTTATATTGTGTTTCCATAAACCGAGATATTGTAAGTTTCATTCCCGATGTTGTGAGTGGGAACATAGTTCTCGAAACGGCTCGAATTATGTATTTTTCAAGTTAATTTATGTATCCATAAGTTAATCTATATTTATTTTAAAATAATATTTTTTTAATTTTTTTAGAAAATATTTAAAATTTTAGTTTTTAAAAAAAAAAATTAAATTAACCCAATTGAATCTCATAATAATTTAATCAGGTCAACCACTAAATAAGATGAAATTCAATTATCAAAACAATTAAAAAAAAAAAAAAACAAACTAAGCTCTTGCTGGACTTCGGGTAGACATATCAACCGCAAGCGAGTTCAATAACTATGGGGGTATGATATGTCCGATCCATCTAGAAAGAACAGCTGCTTTCATTTCGAGACAGAATATCCCAATGGAAAATTAGCATCTAACTGTGTACCCTCTCGAGGGTGAATTCCTTAATGGAGAAGCATAGAATGCAGTTTCCAAGTCTCCTAACTCTGCCGAGAATCTATTTGGGTCAAGAGTGGAAACTTCGAAGTTTGAACGTTTTAATCTGACTGCTATCTATGGGTACTTTTCCAACCTCCATGTGACAGGGAAACTGTTGTTGCCAGGCATGAGACGTAAAGGAAAAAAGAAGAAGTGCAGCCTCATTTATGGTAATAAATGAGTTCTTGAAAGCTGTGCCTGGGTTACCAACTGATGTGCCCTCACATCTGTCACCCCTTGCCTGAATTTATTGCAGCGGGTCAGAAACAGATGCTTTGAAAGACAGGATCGGAGGCAAGACATGCGAAAATAAAAAACTTTTTTCAACAATTTCACAGCATTTTGTTGACAATAAAAATAATTCTGACATCGTGCGAAAATTATATATGATACTCAACATTTAGTTAAATTTTTTTAAATATGGATTTATATGCTAGTTTATATCTTAATTAATTTTACAAATATTAAAATTAATAATTATATAAATTTTTAATGATTTTAAACTCATAACTCTCATTATTAGTTATTTATACTATATTTACATTGATATAAAAAAAATGAGTACAGAAAAAAGTTGTATCCACCTCCATGTTTTGTTTGAAATCATGGATAAAATTATGGATTGTGTTAAAAAAAGCATTTTTATTTTGTGTTGATAACAATTATTTTTTAAAATGATTTTTATTTAAAAATATATTAAAATAATATTTTTAAAAAAAAAAATTTAATATTCATATATCAAAACAATCTAAAATCATCTAAAAAAATTAATTTGAAACTAAAAAAATCTCAATGTTTTTTATAAACACATTTAAAATAAAAAACAAATAAAATTTTAGGATTACAGTTTAGATTGCAGCTTGTATAGGAAAAGTATTTTATATATATATATATAAAAGATTAGTTTGAAACGCAATGTCAAATGAGTATTTCTTTCGAACATGTTTTATTTTTATATATATAAAAAGTAGGTTAAGAAGCAATGCAAAACGAGTCTTATAAACATCTCTTTGCTTTTCATTCTTTAATTAGTTTGGTATTTTTCCATCTTCCAGACTAGAGAAAGAGCACGAGAGATTGGTTAGCTAAACCTAACTTGTGTGTAATTTGTGGCCCTAATCTCTTGTTACATTAGGTTCAGATTTCTTATAATTCCCTGCAAAATAAGAGAGATTAGGAAAGAAATCTCCACTCCAGGCAGTCCAAATTCAATGAACTTCTCGACAAGGGCAATCTTTTTACTGATTAAATGCATATATTGTCATCTGTGCTTCTTCTAGCATGAAATATCAAATTTGTTCATGGCTTGACATGGTCACATGAGCCCTCGCTTCCAGCTGGTCCCTGTAGTGCCCTCTCATGCCCACCTAGAGTTCACTCGAAAAGCCATATTGCTAGTTTTTTTTTTTTTTTTTTTTTAATCTTTGTGGCCATCATTCCCCGCTGCCATGGCCAAATCTTTTCGATTTAGCTTCTTTCCCAAGGAAACAACATGTTTTTTATCGCGACCTCATCGACTATGTCATTGCCTTATGTTTAAAGGCATCTGTATCACTGCCATAATATTTTAATTCAGCTTTCTATGTTTTTTTATTAGCTACCTTGCAAGATTCAGATTCTAGTTAACGTGGCAAATACTGGCAACCAAGTCCAAGTCAAATAGCCAAATTTCTTCTGAATTAAGAACTATTATAATTGTCCTTTCACGTTCAAGTGTTCTCTAATTAATAATTCTGTGATTGAATTCCAAACAATTTATTTGTGTTTTTTATTACCTTATTCAATAAGAGTTTTCTTAAATCTGAATTGGAGGAGGAGTCCATTTATTTTATTTTTTAAAAATAGTTGGTAGGTTTTTTAATTATCCCTGAGAAAGGAATATAACATTGATTAGGTTGGTTGATATTTATGATATTTTTTAAAAATGAATTTTTATATTTTTAAAATAAAAAACACAACTATAACTTTAATGTCTTTATATTTTATATTCCAAGACAATAATAAATAGATGAATTGGATTATTAACACACAAAATACAAATAAGTGGCGAGTTCATATAGGATAAAAATGTTTTTTTTTTGTGAAATAGTACAATTTAAGGATATCGTGGTTGAGAACCGTGAAATAAATTAGTGGACTGTTTTGGCTACTGTTGAGTTTTGAAAGAAAAAAAGATGTTTCGAGCCTTAAAAAGTTTATAAAATCATAATTTTTGTTAATCTAATATTTAGCACAAAAACATCCCAGGATACTTAGAGATTAAAACAAGTTTAATTTTTTGTTGTTTTAAGGGCAAAACCTAAGTGTTTAATGGGTTTTTTTAGAAAGAAATTGAGAGTGTCAGTTTAAGAGAAAGACACCGTTTGTATGTTATTCTTTTTTTATCTAGAAAGTTTAAATTTTAATTAATATTGTATTTTTCAAGCACAATATTTGACCTTGATGCTTTTTAATAACAATATTTACTGAATATTGTGTTTTTAAAGTATAATATGATTAAACTATGTTATTTTATTAAATATTTTTAAAATAAAAATTATTAGGTAAATTTTTTATATTTACTGTAGTGATTTTTTTTAATAAAAAAAATCCCTAATAAATCACAACTGTTTCTCTTGTCATGATTTCAATGGTGAAAACATTGAAATCATGGACTTAAAATCATTAGTATACAATTGGGTCAATGTCACTTCACCGACATTTACGAAAAGGCACAAGAAAATGTTGGGTGAACGACTATTAAATAATTATAAATTAAACAATTATTAAATGATGATTGTGAATTGAAAAAAACAACCAGCCAGATTATGGTTAAGTTGATGACATCACATGGCAACATTTTTCATGCTAGAATTCAGGCGCGCGTGGCACAGATGTCAATATTATTTTTTTAATTCCTCATAATTTGATCACGCCATCATGTAAAAAATATGAACTTTATTTCTCAAAAGCATCTCTATGATGCTGAGGAAAAATTCAAAGGTATTGGTTTTCTAGTGCTCCACAAGACATTTTTTTTTATTTTTTTAAATAATTACAAGAAATATCCTGAAATCTATTTATGTTTTTACTTTTTTGTTGTGCTTTAAAAAATTACATTTATATCCTGATTTTACAAGGGCGTCAATACTTAACATCTTTCTAAAAAAATCAACAAAATAATATTATTTTTTATAAGATTACTATTATTTTATATTTAATTACTAAAAAGCTCATGCAATATTAATATTACAACTTTGTTAAAAATTTAAAAATATCTCATAACTTTTATTAAACAGTTTGAAAACCAATTTCTCAATATTTATATACATTTCATTTAAAAATAATATAAATTATATATTGAAGTCTCACCTAATAAATTAAACTATTGAATTGAATTGATTATTTAACATGATATTATAGTTTTGATGACTAAACGATTACAAGTTTTAGTCTCACCATCCTCTCTCTTCTAATTAATAGTATAAAGTAGTATGAATTTATGTAAGTTTAAAGTCCAATGTAGTTTCTATAGTATATTATATACTATAAAAATTATATACGAGGATAATTTTATCTTTTGATTTTTTTTAAAAAAATTGTTTTATTCAAGAAGTGTTTTTTTTCAAAATACAACTCGAAAATAAAAACACAATCAAACTATAAGAGCTTTTTAATATATATATTTTAATACTATCACTTTATATTTGAATTTGAAAAGTCTATAAAAAAGATTGAATGCAAAAGAATTGAGATGAAAATTTTATAGTATTCGATCGTACTATAATTACTAAATATACCTATAACATTCAAAATATTAACACAAAATGACAATAGAAAATTATATCATGTGGCCACCAAAATGTGACAAAAAAATTTCCTTTTCAATTTTTTTTTCTCCTTCTTTTTTCTTTTCCGTGATGAAAGTATCCAATAATTACATCGTGAAATTAATATAAAATTTCTCAAAAGAATTCATGTGTTAATAAAATACCTAGCTAGGATCTTATACTAACGAACAAGTTAATCTAAAATAATCTTAAACGCCGAAGCAAAACTATGGGTGCTGCCTCTTTTCATTTCCTCCTGGATCAAGAGTGGTTTTTCTCAAATAATCAATGTATCTCACTGTCAAGATTAATTCCTTCCTAATTATCAACTACTCCAGCATCAATAAAGGGTTTGGTGTTAAATCTAGGTGCTAGCTGGCTCATTTATACCAAACCTAAATAATACAAATTCTAACCTCAAATTTAAAATGAAAAAAAATTTGAAAAAATAAACTCTAGAGTAAGCTTTAGAATCCTCGTAATAATATCGGCCTGGCGGTCAATCTGACGAGTCGCTGCCGTTCGAGATTTGATTTAGACAAGGTCACTTTAAAAACAATTTTTTTAATTAAAATAATATTATTTAATTTTTTATAAAAAAACAAGACTTGAATTAACCCACTACTACGTCCATAAATGAGTTGGCCTCAGTGAAAAACAGGAGTAATACACTCCTGCTACTTCCACCTCCCCTCTCATAATTTTACTCGTATATTTCCTCGATGAATCTTTGAAATATTCAGGGCATGTCAATGTCAAAAAACCTAGAAGAAAAAGAAAGCAAGCAAGATTATTTAATGCATAAATTTATTAAGAGGAGGTCCATCTCACCACAACCTACGGCATCGAAGAAGAAGGTTCGGTAACCTACCACAGATCATGGCCCCCCGAGCACGGGAGAGAGAGTTGAAAAGTGCAAAAATCTAAGTTGCTTTTTCACTTTTCAATGTACAAATATTATTGGTTTTCCTTTCCTGGTTACTTCCTTCCGTTTTTCTCTTGTCAGCGTCTTTGACCCTCTTCTGTTCTTTTTGAAGAACTAGCCTTTTGTATGTTTGCCAGCTTCCAATGACCGTACACAGCCCCCCATTGTTTTGCTATTCAACGGAGCAGCCACCCCCCCCCCCTCTCCACCTTCTTTATTCCACACTGTAGCCTAAAAGTCCATGGTGTAGAGTTAAGATTCCAGTCAGCATTGCGTGTCATGAATAGTTTTTAAGTTATTTTTTTATTTAAAATAATATTTTTTACTTTTAAAAAATTACTTTCAATATTAGCACGTGAAAATAATATGAAAATATAAAAAAATTATTTTAAAATAATAAAAAAATAAATATTTTTAAAAAACTTTTTAAATACAAAAACAAGCGGACAGTTTAAAAAAACAAAAAACTGAACTTTTGTTAGACGGTGGCTGAGAAGTGTCCAGCACGTACGAAGAGAAGTAAAATGTGCGGTCCACTACACATAGGAGCCTCTTTTTTAAGTGTGAGCCTCGAGAGATTTGCTTTTGTGCGTTTTCCTATCATGTGCGTCTGCGCCTGTGTGTTTATATTAAATTAAAAATTATTTTTTTGAAAAAATATAATAATTTTTTTATTATCAATTTATTAAAATCATTAAAAAACATTAATTTTTTTTTAATTCTTTTTAAAGTAGAACACACTTTTAAAAACCAGGCTATCACACTTTCAAATACTCAAGTTTTATTCTTATAATTAAATAAAATACAATAATATGGCATGAATATATATATATATAGTGTGTAGTTTCTGTTATTATATTATTATTGTTTTTGATTTTTTTTTAAAAATAAATTTTAAAAATATATATCTGATTAAAACTTGTGTAAGATGAACTTTTACATGTAAAATAAATAAAAATACATGTTATTTTAACTTTTATAAAATCAAGATTTAAAATACAATTATATATGGAGTCTAATAAAAAAACATAAATTATTTAACTTACGAGACAATATTTTTCTTTGTAATTGGAAAAATAAACACAAGCTATTATAATTCAAAATATTCTCTAAAATTCCCTTTCATTGCATCTACTTTTCCAACTCAGGCTTGAAGATTATTTAAGAAAATTCAGTAAGTGCTTGAATCTAAATGACGTGTCTATAACTTTTGGTACCATAATTAATTCTTATTTTATTTTATTTTGGAGAACGGAGAAGTTAATACTAGTAAGAAAATTGATGTAGTGGTTATTTTTTAAATTATTTTTTATTAAAAATATATTAAATAATTTTTTTTATTTTTTATAATTTACAAAAACATAAAAAACTAATATAAAATAAAAAAATAATCTTTATAAATGCTTTTAAAACACCTAAACAAATTTACCAATAAAGAAATATTATTTTGAAAAATTGAGTAGCTAGCAGGTCATGTCCCATCACATGCCTTTTCATTGCCGGCTACAAAGATTCAGCAATGAACATTATTGTTGTCGACATCGACGGGGGAGTTTTTCTCCACGATTGTGGTTATAATCAAATCTAATTTAAAAAGAATTGACTTGAAAAGGATCTTGCTTGATAATTATTGGTTTAACTATTTTTATTAAAAAAAAGGTATAAAACCGATTTTTTCTTCATATTTACCTAATCAAGTTTAAAATAAATTTGAGAAACCATATTAATTGTAATACTAAAAGTCTAATTAAATTTTACTAGATTAATATTTTATTTTATTCATTAAAAAAATTTAATTTAGGTTAGACTCCAAGTCCAATTTTTTTAGAATTAATTTATTTTGATCTATTTTCTATAGACCTAATACTGAGTTATGAATTTGATATATTAACCCGAGTTGTCTAAAGTCAATCTAATATATTGTTATTTTAATATTAAAAAATATATTATCTTAAAATTTTGTTTAGTTAAAATTTGTTTTTATGAGTTGTATAAGTTGTTTTTATAACAGTAAAGTCAACCGAGTTACATTGGGTAAACCATCACACGATTTATTTATTTTCTGTTAGGAAAAAAATATTTAGCAATATTTGGATATTTTTTTTACATTTAAAAAAAATTAATTTGACCCATGGAGTAGCACAAGTAAATTATACTGGTGTTAATTATATGTTATCGAGATTAACCTATTTGGTCAAACCTCGTGGCAATAAAACTATATGTTATTGAGATTAATTTGTTTGGTGAGATCCGTGGGAATCAAAACTTTCTCTCGATAGAAATATTAAATATACAAATTTGAAACCTGGAACTTTCTTTACCGCAAGTAATGGCACAAGTTTTGACTTGTAGCCTTGTTCATAGTTTAATTGTCAGCATGAAACTTCGTGTGCAACTTTTTCCTTTTACGTGCATGGTCTCCATTTTTCTATCAAACATGTGCTGCCATCCATAGAAAAGGGGAAAAAAAACTTATTATATACCTTAATAAATAATACCTTCTTCAAAATTGTCTCTGGGACATGATGTATTTTAAGAATTTTGTATATATATTCGATTAGTTTATTCCAAATACATTTTCTATTGAACATTGATTCCTTAAAAAATCCCATTCAATATCTTAATCACTTCTTTTTTATTGTTAAAAAAATATATATTTTAAACACTTGCCGTGTCTATATTCAATTAATTTACTCCAATATAGATTATACTATAATCTTTTAAAATATTCATGATTATATATGAAATAATATGCTATACTAATTTGAAAAATATACCATTAAGACTACTTGAAAAATAAATTTTATTTAATGTAAATTATTTGAAAAATACCATAAAGAAGCAATACACAGTATGGTCATAGAATAAACCTCTTCACACCTAATTATTGTACATAGAAAAATAAAATGGAATATTTTCTCTTACAAAAAGCAGCGCGCCAAAAATTTATAAACAGCAATAAAAATTATAGTTGTTACACTAGTCTCAAGGTCGATTTAATATAGATATAAAACTAGAATCATGGGTTGAGTTGATGCAAAATTCACGTTAAAAGTTAGATAAATTATCATAAAAAAAAATAAAATTTAAAACAAATTCATTTTATATTTTTAATTAAAAAAGTTAATTTAATTGGATTAATAAATCAGCTTTAGACTATATTTTTAAAACTCGGCGCAAATTGATCGAGCTTGTTTCGAATTGAACCGCAGGTTAGGTTTAATTTAGACAGTGTGTTTCACATTGTATTTTGAAAGTGTTTTTGAAAAAATTTGAAAATTTGTTATTTATATTTTTACTTTAAATTAATATATTTTTGATATTTTTAAATTATTTTAATGTGCTGATATTAAAAATAATTTTTTAAAATAAAAAATATTATTTTAACATAATCTAAAATAAAAAACATTTTAAAACAAACAGCCGAGTATGATAACGAGGCAGATGTTTTTTTTTTAAAAAAAGGTTTATGGTGCCATTTCAGTCATCTACGCCTCCTTTAGTTATTTACGTGGTTAACATTAACTGGACCTTAAAATTACTGGACCCCACATCATTACCCCATCTCCTGCCACCTCACATCATCGCGTGGCAACAGTTACTTAGAGCATCTTAGGCCCACTATCCGCAATTCCTGCCACGTGGGACCTTATACATTAAACGACCGTCACCGATGACCATCACCAGCTGTTACTCTGATACCGAAAGCGACGGCACGTTTCGGTTGCCCCACTTTTTTTTTATAACCCGTTTATTTTTACATTTTAAAAAAATTAAAAATGATTTCTTTAATTTTAAACTAATTTTTTAAATATTTTTAAATCGCTTGATATGTGATATAAAAATTAAAATTTTTAAATAAAAAATACTTAAAAAAAAAGTTTAAAACGGAGCAAACGAGTTTATAATAGGACCCGCGCTGAAACGTGACCACGTCAGAATCGACTCACTTATAGGTGCTCTCACGTGTTGTCTACCCTCTAAGATCCCCCTGGACCCAGCGTTGGTTAAACATTTTTTTTTTTTTAATAATCACCAAATGAATAAACAAAATTAAGTAGGTGGCGACCCAATGATAAGAGTTTGAGACCAAGAGATTTGCTCTTTTTATGATCTCAGGTTCAAGCCCTGTGGTTGCTCATATGATGGTCACTAGAGGCTTACATGGTAGTTAACTTCAGGGCCCGTGAGATTAGTCGAGGTGCGCGCAAGCTGGTCTGGACATCCACGTTAAACTAAAAATAAAAATTAAAAAAAATTAAAAAAAATTAAGAAGGATTAAAAACTTGTTTTTGGAGTTTTGTAAGTATATTTTTTAAAAGTGTTTTTAAAACATGTATTTATAGAAAAAATATTAAATTAATTTATAATTTTTTAAAATTTTAATATGTTAACATAAAAAATATTTTAATATATTTTTAAGTAAAAATATTTTCAAAAAATACTCTATACAACCACTCTAAACATGCATAATTGTTTTGTATTTTTATTTTTATGTATTTTAAACTACTTGTCTAGATATACTACAAATTATTGAGGTTTTTTTATTATATATCTTGTTAAATTATATATATATTATGTTTTTTATATTTATAAAAAAAGTAAAATATAATATTGTAATATTGTAACATCATATTAATTATGTTTCTGATTTTTTGTGAAAAGTTAATAGAGATTGATAAAAAAAAAAAATTGAGTAACACTTAAAAGAGATGAAGATTAATACTTAGATACCGTGTGTGATGTAACCTCTAATATTTACTAATAAATTTAATTAATTGTTTGATTATTCTAATATTGTTTGGAACTATGATAAGTTATTTTTTATAAATGATATTTTCAAATTATTTTCATTAAAAAGAATAAAATTTTCTGTTATTATTAATTAAAAACATATATTTTAAAGTCATATTCTTAATTCACCGGGATTATTACTATAAGTTTTATGATATCAAGATAATAAGTTACATTAAAAAAATCAATGAAATTAAAAGAAAATATTATTTTTAGAATAGAATTACAATATTTTTAACTAAATTTCACCTACCAATTAAATCTTAAGATAAATGTAAAACAAAATTCTTCTCTTGACACGTGAGAAAACCACCAAACCAAGGTTTTATTTTTTGCATTATTAAAATAAGTTATTTTTAGTATTTTTTTCATTTAAAGAGAGATTTTTCATTTCTATCGAATCAAATTTCCAGCATCGCTGCCTGACAAACGAACCTCCATCACCACGACCACTCTCAAAAGTCATCGAACGTACGCGTAATAATAACGCGCCAACTGATGTTTATAGTTTTTTGCTAAAAATTACTATTTCAACAGTTTGACAGTTGAGAGGTTTTCTACTTTTCTAATTTAAATACCGTGAAATTAGGCTTATAAAACACATTCATTTATAAAATAAAAATAAAAATAATAAAAAACTATATTCTTGTTTATAAATACCTGCTCTCCTCACCAACGTTCTTCTCTCCTCTCTCCTCCCTCCCTCCCTATCTCTAGCTCCTCCTTGTTTTGCGTCAAAGAGAGAGAAATCTTTCTATCGCTTGATTCTCGTTCTCTGCGATTCTTCAGAAAAAAAAGGTATTTTCCCATTTTTTCTTCTTCTCTTTCTCTTCCGAAGGAAATCTATTTTCTGTTGTTGGGGGCTGGGGCTGGCTTTCTTCGTTTCATTTCGTTACGACGACTGTAAAATATCTAAACGGTTTCGTTTCATCTGATTCCTTGCGTTTTATTCTTGAAGGAAGGCGACTGCATTTTAAAGATTTCCTTAGCGTACGTTTTCATTTCGTATTGGAGATTCTGTTAGGTACGTTAATTTTCTTATATCTCTGTATAAAACGACGGCGTGTCTGTCCAATCTTCCTTAGTTTCTCATCTTTCTCTGCTGTCTTGCAAGCTGGAATGCTGTTTGTTTTATAAACGACAGCGTTTTCTGTCGTCAAATTCTCCATGTCTGTGTTATTGATTCTTTTTATATTCTTACTTACGCGAGAAACGTTTCGGTCATTTTTTTTTTGCTTGGAGGGAAAAAATTGATTTCTGCTGCTTGTTTCATTGATTGCATCTCTCTCTTTTTTTAAAAAAAAAAATAATTAATTAATTGAATCTGATTTAAGTTTTGGTGTTAGTTTTATTAGTTTGTTATTGTGTCTTTTTTCTTTGGTCAAAATTAAAATTAAAATTAAAATTAAAATTATTTTCAGTTTTTTCAGTTTTTGTTTCGTAACGGCAAAAACGACATTTTTCAAAGCTGTGTGTTTGATAAAGCAATAATGACAATGGTGATCGAAGCCTTTGTTCTTATCTCTCCGAATTTTTATTCGCTAAATGGTCGTCGTCAAATGTCAATTTCTTTTTTTCTTTTCTTTTCTTTTTTGCGTTAAAATCGTGTTCATGAATCCTTATTTTTCCCTTGCTGGAATATTGACCATAATAAATCCACACAGATTCTCCTCCTCCACGTTAAAGAAATATAAGTTTTTAAGTGGTTTTACTATCTGGGATTTATCTTTTTGAAAAAAAAGAGTTTTTTTGAGTGGTTTTATTTTCTGGGATTTTCTATTTTTCTTTCTTTTTTTAAAAAATTGGTTTTTTGAGTGGTTTTGTTATATGGGTTTTTGAGTACTTTGTGTATGACTGGTTTTCTTTTTTGAGGGAACTTGGTGTTGTTGTTGCTGTTGCTGTTGGGTTGTTGAGTTTAGAGTAGAAGAATGTGATAGCAATAGCAACAAAAGTATGGAGATATCTTTGTTATTGAAAATAAATGATTTTCTTTTAATTTTTAATTTGCATTTATGATATATATTTACATCAGTTGATAAATCTTCCGGGCCCATGTGTTTTAATGATTCCGTGTTTGTAAAGGCCCATTATGTGTGGTTGCATATGGTATGCTTCAATCTCTACCATGTGGGGATAAATGAGTATTGACAGCTTTTTATTGTACACAACTACCATTTGCTCATATTTTTCTCTTACCAGATATCATCTTTGTGGGCCAGTTTTTAATGCTGAACAGTGAACACTGTTTTTTTTTTTTTTAATGTTTGTCGGGTTAGATGGATTTGCTTTAGTGTTCTTTTTCCATGATGTTCACCTACTATTTAGGTTAATAATGTTATTAGTACACTATTTAGGGAGAATGATTAAAATAGTTTAATCTTGGCGTTTTGAATTCGTTGATGGATGCCGCACTGCTGATTTTATCTGGAGTTGTTTCCTGTAAAACTAGAGTCCTTTATTGGAAGATTTATGGCTTATGGAAACGGATTCTATATTAGGAAATTGTGAATGCTTGACAATCAGAGTCTTAACAACCAGTTGAAAATGTTTTGGCTTTCTAGTTAACATGGATACAGAATAGATAACTCATTGTAAGATATATTTCTGTTCTGTCTAGTGGCAGTTCTCATGCGTGTTGAATTCTGTGGTTTGGTAGTGATTTGCAAATTACCGAGTCCATTATTTTTTGAGAATGTTCTGTTTGCCACACCAAAGTTTTTCAAGCCTACTTGGGAACTGCTTTGTGGGTTTTATTCCTTTTCTTTTAATGATTGTTTCGTTTTGCACAATCATTTGCACATTCAACTTGAACATCTCTGCTACATACAGTAGATTATTTTAGGATTTACTAAAACTGCTTTATTTTGGTGTCTCTTGCATCACTTAGTTGTTTCTCCATGCTTTGCAGAGGATTGAAGATTTCCTGTGGAACGTGAAAGCAAAAATATTAACAGCATTTTCAAGCCCTTTTTTGGCCCATCGTGCTTAAGGCGATGAAAACCTATAGGTAAATTGGATATTGGTTTTCTTTGAAGAGAAACTTGACATTGTACTTGTTTATATTTTTATGAGCATTTGTTATGGCCATTAGCATTCAGGAGCCCAGTGCTTGATGGACTGCTTGCCAAGCAGCAGTGACAAGTTAACTCTGAAGAGGTGGTTCTTCCTCGATAAAAGGGTTGGGTGAAGAGATACCTGACATCCAATAAAATCTGTTGTAGGTTCAATTTGCAAGGACAATCTACTGTTAGCATTTGCTTTCTTTGGACGTTATAAATTATCTTACGAATCTGGATCATCTGGATCCGATGGACCTCAAATCAAATCACAGTGCTCCTGTGCTCACTGATTCTGCACCCCTAGGCAAGTCAAGACTAGGTGGGCATCATGGTTTGTTCCCATGCTCACCCTCAGGCGGTGCAGCTTTTTCGCCGAATCTATGGTTATCTATTCCTAAGAAGAAAACTGGAGTTCTTGATGATGTTCGCTCCATTGGTTGGCTGGACGCAATGAAATCATCATCTCCTCCTCACAAGAAGTTTAACAAGGATATTAACATGGAGCTTTCCTCGCCTGATCCGGAAGCTGCCTACCGCACTTGGCTTGTAATTCTTTTCCTTCAAGTTCATTTATATGTTTTATATTATTGTTATATTGGTAGATGATTAATTTTTATGATCTTGTGCATCTTTCTCCATCATGCAGCTTAAATATCCATCTGCTCTTGCATCTTTTGAGCAAATTGCAAACTTTGCAAAAGGCAAGAGAATCGCCTTGTTCCTGGATTATGATGGTACTCTATCGCCGATTGTAGAAAATCCCGACAATGCCCTCATGTCTGATGTTGTAAGAATAGTTTCTGAATGGCATATATGGAAAATTTACTGTTGAGATTCACTTCCTATCCTGTTCTTTTTTACCGTCATCACTGAAGTCCTGCATTTTTTTTATAGATGCGTTCTGCTGTAAAGAAAGTGGCAAAATATTTCCCCACAGCAATAATTAGTGGAAGAAGCCGTGACAAGGTAACTAACAAACTTGTTTTAAAATAAATGAAAACACTTTTTGATGACTTTGTCAGCATTTATTTTCCTTGGTTCATGTTTTCATTCATCCTTGGTGGGTTTGTTGTTCAGGTATACGAGTTTGTAGGACTCACAGAACTCTATTATGCGGGTAGCCATGGAATGGATATTGTGGGCCCTGTTAGGCACTCCACATCTGATGATCACCCAAATTGTATCGAGTCTACGGACATGCAGGTAAACCTCCATGAAAATCTTGACATCTCTTTGCAGTGTCTTCACATCTGCCCATAATTTTCTAAATTGAGTTTTTCATTTGATTTTTCTGAATGTAGGGAAATGAAGTTAATTTATTCCAGCCAGCTAGAGAATTTTTACCTATGATCGACGAGGTCTGGGAACATCTTCTCTTTAATGCCAATTTTGATGTGCTTTTGTTTGTTTTTGCTTATTCTTGATTTCTTACTTGCAGGTTTTTAGCTCCCTTCTCAAGAGTACCGAAGAAATTAAAGGTGCAACAGTTGAGAACAATAAATTCTGTGTCTCTGTACATTACCGAAATGTTGATGAAGATGTATGTTTCTTTTTTGAGCATTTAAATCTTGAATTTTCAATCCACTTCTCTTGTGTTATTTGCCACCCAAAGGAGCTATTCCTGTTTTAATCATTCTTTGTTGAATTTGTTTTCAGAAATGGAAAGCAGTTTGGGAGTGTGTCGAAGATGTCATTAAGAAGTACCCTCGCCTGCGATTGACTTTTGGGAGGAAGGTAAATTTTAGATCCATCATATAAAATCATCTGTACTTACATTTTTAGTTTCGATAATCTCCGCACCTTTTGGTTTAAAGAATTTATTATTTATGTTCTGTTATTTTCATAATGATTAGGTTTTAGAAATTCGTCCCACGATCAATTGGGACAAGGGGAAAGCTCTTGTGTTTCTACTTGAATCACTAGGTGAGCAACTTCTTACTCCTGAACTGTTTGTTACAAATGATTTATAGAATATTAAGCTTTGCTTTATACTGAGTTGCAACAAAAATATGTTTTAGGTCTCAGCAATTGTGATGATGTGCTCCCTATTTATGTTGGAGATGACCGGACAGATGAAGATGCATTTAAGGTAATCTATGGATAAAATACCCCGACATCTTCTTTTAGTATATGCTGCTGAATTTTTTATGACATGTTCTTTAGTTATCTGCTGAATTACTTTGATGCACATCCAATAGATTTTGAGAGAGAGGAACTGTGGTTATGGGATTCTGGTATCAAAATCACCCAAGGAAAGCAATGCATATTACTCTCTCAGGGACCCATCCGAGGTACAATTTATTTTTATTCGAATTACTTTTTAACTTTAGAAATGCTTCGTGAAACATGTCTCGTGGATCTCTTAATTCTGTGTCCCCATGAGGTTTCTTTTCTGCCTTTGCGCTACGTTAGAAATGATCTGTAGTCCCCAGCAATTTAATGTGCTTGTCATTATCTTAGGTCATGGAGTTTCTCAAGTCCCTTGTGATGTGGAAGAAGTCGAGTGCTCAATAAATGCTACAAGGAATACACAAAGAAGAGGAGAATACTCTAGTATACACTTACAACATGAAAGACTTTATATGTTTTTTTCTAGGAAATACTCGCAAGTGGTTTTGAAGCAGAGGTGCAAAGAAGAGAAGACTTCCATTAGAGACCTGAGGGACCATCATCATCCTGCTTAACTATTTCTGCTCGAATCTTCTTGTCTTAATTGTAAATCCCCTTCTTTAATGATCTTCAGAAAAATGCCATCATGTCTTGAGTATATTAAACCCCCCCCTCTCCCTTCGTTCTTCAGTTTTGGTCGGTTTACCCTCTAGGTAGAGTCAGACAATCCTAAATATTTGTTAATTCTTTTAAATATAGAAATACATGCTCTTGTACCTCCTAGTTTTAAACCTAATATTTAAGTTATTGTTCTTGTTTTGTGCATTTCAATCCTAAATATTTAGGTAGAGTCAGTCAATGCCATGCAATGTTCATCATTTACGATGTTATTCAAGTTTTCGGAGCATTTTTTTTTAAAAACAATTGTTGAGAAAGAATACTAACGAAGGCTACTACCTGAACCAACATAATTCCGATAGAAGGTTCTGGGAATATCCATATTATAAGGTATAATTTATTTTCAATTCCAAATTGGGGTTTCCTTTCGTGCGCACTAACATGCCAAGGAGATGGCAAACGCATGCATACTTGACGGATCTATTAACCACCACTAACGGAGAATGCAAGTTGGGGTAACAAAAATGTTTGTAATAAAATTAATACAACTAAAAGATTTGGGAGGACACTACTTGTGTAATGCTCAAGTTCTTCATCAAAGGGTTCCATTTCTTGTTGAAGCCATGCTCTTGCAAAACTTTTAACATCCCAAGTTTATTCCACTCATATTATTTGAAATTTGTTAGTATCATATAATTTTATTCTCGAAGTCAATTCCCTTGAGTAGTCTCTTCGGGGACATGATCCGATAAAATCCAAACTCTTAAAGCTATCATGAGGTACGCAATCAAGACTCTGTTCAGTACTGATGGTACTATAATTCTTGGCCAGTAAATGCCTTAATGTCAGGATTTTCTTGAAAAAGCAGCATAGTATCTTCTTCCAAGCTCACCCATGCCTCAATTCCATCACCATCTTTCGTGTCTACAAGAAAAACCATCTCAACACCAGGCACATACAGTCCACTAACCCAACCAGGCTTTCCCCAGCCAAAATCTGCTTGATAAACTGGCATCCGACACCAGCTATTGAACATATAGAGATCCATTTCGCTTCTGGTAAATGCTTTTATAGTCTCGATCCTGATCTTCTCCGCCATAACAAATAACTCGTCATCACTCGAAACTCTTGCACAATCTGATACCATATTCTTTATTCCGTTGTAAACTCTATCTACAAAGTCACGAAGTTGCACCTTGGTCTCATCATCTGCTGTAAAGTGTGAAAGTGCCACATTTATGAAGTTCCCACAAGAATTATCAGGTATAGGCATTGCTATCTTCCCTCTCATGTTAAACGTATGCGACAAGAGGGAAGGCCTTAACCGACCATGTTTCGCTTGAGCCACCATTGTTAGTGTCTTCCATATAACTGCTGTCACGACCTCGACTCGTGTCGGCTGGTGTGATCCATTGACACTGGCACTAACAACAGCCTTCAGTTTCGACAAGGCTGCACCAGTAAACACAAACCTCTTCATAACCACAATCTTGTGATGGTTGCGGCCGATGAATCGATTAGGAGAAGATATTGTATCTCTTGATGGGAAGGAGGAAGGTAATTGGAAACTTGGGGCATGTAGTACTTCATCAACCCCTAATTTACATGCTGTAGCCCAAGTACGAACGAATGTAAATACTGTATATGCATCAGCCACCCTGTGTGTCACACACAAGCCAATGGCCACCCCGCCGGATTCAAACATGTTGAATTGGATTAGTACTAGAGGGCTGTTGTCAGGTTGAACTGGATGTGGAGCCAAATGGTTCCGCAGCTCGGTCTCAAGTTCTCCTCCTTCGAGAAGCCGTGAGAGGCCACCGCTTACCTGGGCTTCTGTATATTCAACTCCCTTGTCATTACAATCAATTATGAGATTGTTATCAATGTACCTTCCAGCAAGTGGGTAGAAGATGGTCAATATCTCTGATAAAGAGTTCTGTAATTGCTTGCTTCTTTCTTCGTTATTTTCATCACCATTGGATGGGTAGTAGAAAATGAAAGGTAAATAGTTATGCGGTGAGAGAAACTGATCAAGCCATGATATTTTAAAGTTTTGAAGATGGTGTGGAGTTGGAGATGATGGAGTTATCATCTTTCTAGATAGGATTTGAACGTTCATATTGGAATTCTTTTCAAGGTCTATATCAACAAGGAATGAAAAAAAAAAAGGATTAAAAATTGTGTTCTTGCACAAGCCACAGCTTATTTTTTTTTTGGAAGAAGGTAAATGATCGTATATATATCAACAAGGCTGATCAAGTACGCAATTTATTCGTAACATGTTAGTATTAAATATTAGTACTCAATAACACAAGGTTTAATAAAGGAAGAGCTAGAAACATTTCTTGAAAAAACTAAGCAAATTAACGTATATGAGATAAGAATGAACGGAAGACAAAATAAATTTGATTAAATTTAGTGAAAGTTTTTCTCTTGACTCAAGAAATTAAACTGATGAATGAGTTAAAGCTTTAAAATATAATTTATATAATATTTTTTTGTAATATATCTCATCAAATGAAAATGAGATATTGTGAAATTCAAATACAATCCTTTAATAATTAAAATTCTATAATATCTTAAATAATTATTTTAGTTTAAAAATTAAAATGGTTAGATAATACTTTAAAATAAAATTTATATTACTCTCTAACATAAAATAATAAATATTACTTCATTGATTACAAGCTTTGATGGTAGGATGGTGAACACTATTAAAATAAAATAACACTTGTTAGAAAATAATTGAATAACACCATAGAATTCAAATTTTGACTCAAGAATAATAGTATCTTGAAGTGTGGGCTGGATTTTCAACCTTAATTTCAAGGGGAACACAACAGTCTTTTGATTCCAAACATCTTCTTGATCATATGATAATCCAACAATTGGATTGTCAATATTTAAATGGATGATCTAATGGAGGAATATCGATCAAGTACATATGAACCAATTAAATTAATAATGAAACCAAGAGAGTAATTAATTATTTGAAGCAAACCAATACCAGCAAGAGGTGCAGATTGATTGCGAGAAACAGCCACTTACGGCATGGAATGCTCAAACATTTCAAGTAAAATATTATTTGAAATGCCATATATCCTCAAGCTATGAATATTCAAAATATAAAATGGTATTTGAATCGATGATGAGATGACAGATAAAAGATCATAGGAGTTTGTGTGGGCATTCATGAGGACGGGAATTATATATATGCCAGGGATGGGATTGTTTTGGCCTTTATAGAAATTGAATTCCATGATCAGCTAGCTAGCTAGCTAGATCATGTGATCTCCTAACTGAAATTCATGGCTAGCTAGCTACCATTCTTCGAGCAAATGCTGCAAACAACTCAAGATCTAAGAATGCTGTGGCCAAAATCTGGATACATGCATGGTGTAGCTTCATCTTCACATGGTGGTTTTGCTGAAAGGGCTACAAGAGACAATAAATCTGGACACGTCTAGTCATCTCACATGTTCCCATGTTTACCAGACACTCACTTTAACCTATATCATTGCTGTCATGATAGCGAAGGGAGTTCATGCATCCCCATGTTTCTTACTGTGTGTGTATGTATGTCTTTGATCAATTAATTCCACGTATATTTACCATTATCAAATTTAATATATACAAAATATATGTTTTTTTTTTTACTTTACTTTGCAATAAAGAGTGTTTCTAAGCTAATTTCCGGTAAAGTATAATATAAATTAATTATATCCTCATAGTATCTTAAATTATTAGATTGATGTTATTTTTTGATATGATATCGAATATTTAATGAGTAATGACTATGTAATCAAGAGTTTGAATATCACAATTCTTGTTCTAAGTAATTAAATCAATAAAATTAAGCATGGAAAAAATAGTGATATAATATAAATCACATCTTGGATCTTCATCTAATGCGAAAAAAAAAATAGTGGTATAATATAAAAAATTCTATGGAAAACAAATGAAAAAATTTTAAAGCTGAATCTCCAATCAAATAAATGTTGAAGAATAAAATAAAATAAAAAAAAGCTTATAAAAATCAAGCAAACCCAGACAAATCTCTTAAATTTAGGTTAATCTCATAACTCGCAACCCAAGAAATTCTAAACCCGGATTCAATCGAAAAACTTAATTTTCAATCAATTTAATGTTGAATGATAAAATAAGAAAGAAATATCAATTTTAAAATTTTGCCAAATAAAAAAAATAACAATAAAAAAAATGATAATCAAATCTGATATGAAAAAAATAGAGTATGAAAATACGATAAAGCCCCTGAATGATAAAAATAATTTGATTTTAAGGTTAATTTAGTTATTTTATTGTACTTTAAAGCCCTTTGTTTTTGCGTTTCAAAATTATTTTTGAAAATTTTTGATTTTATTATTTACTTCAAATTAATATTTTTATTATTATTTTTAGATCATTTTGATGTCAAAAATATTTTTTTAAAAAAAATATTATTTTGATATATTTATGAGAAAAAAAACACTTTAAAAAAAAATTACTACCATACTTCCAAACATCTCCTAATATTTTGTTTTCGTTGAAAATTCCAAAATAATAATTTCATTTTTCTAATCCACTATGCAAATAAATATAAAACCACAATATTTATTGCTGCAGTAAATCTTCTACCCTTTTAGTTTCTTTTAATAATTAATACATTTGAAGTTTTTTTTTTTAAAATTGATTTATGCTGTGAAAGTCAAGGTTGTAGGAGCTCTCTTCATTACTTTTTCCGGGAGGAAAAAAAGCCTATATTCATTCCCCCTGACTTTGTAGGTGTCAAAATCAATCACAGAAATTGGAGTTACTTCTAATTTCCATGTCATTATTTAACACTTTACTCTTATCACATGGAGCACATGTGTAGACTGTTGTAGAACCTACTCAACAATTCTTATATTAACATACAAAAGTTCAAATATATCATTTTCCTCCCATTAGAGGCCCAGTTTTGCTCTCTTTTCTTGCAATTTGCTGAAAAGGACATGCTTGCTTACCAAAGAATTGTTTGAGGATATGATATGTTTATTTTAAAAATATATATTTTTTATTTAAAAGTTTATTAAAATAATATATATTTTTAAAAATTTTAAAATATTTTTGAGATCATCACATCAAAACGATTTAAAAATATAAAAAAAATTAAATTTTTATTCAATATTATTATTTGGGCCATATTCCCAAATAGCTCCTAACATTTTGTGGCCAGCTTTTGAAGCTATCTATCTATTTATTCATTTATTGTCAAAATCAAGGTCTAATGGTCCCAACAAATTAAATTAAATGAGATAAAATAGACCTAATCAAGTTGTAATATAATGTTAAATATTAAATATCATAAAAAAGAATATAATATTAAATTAATATAATATTAAATATCATCAAAAGAATTCTTGGTTAAGTCAAAATTAGCTAACCAATTAATCAGCTACCCCAGCATGTATGTTGGATCTGAATCTCCCAATCTCTTGAAAATCAAATCATGATGATGAGCATCAATCTTCATATGCTCCTTCTTTAAGAAGTCCAGCTTTTAAGGCCATCTGTAATTATTCTGAACGACAATATATATATCATTCGCAGTAATTATGGCCAGACATATTTAAACAACTTGTCGGTTATTCAAAATCACAAAACCAAATAAAAACTCAAATGTTATGTTATTAAACCCACCGACAAATCAACCCGGTGGCCACATAATTCAAGATTGGTGTTGGCCGGATTTCCTATTAAATTGATGGAAATTAATATTGTTAAATTTAATCAATTTGTTGAATTAATTTAGGTCTGATCAAAACTTTATTTAATCTTTTAATATTATTTTGAAGTATTTTTTTTTTATTTTAAAAGGAAATCTTTTTTTATCAAGCAGATTTTCGACACATAAAAACTGGGTTTACTAGCGCTTTATCTTATTTTGATGTATTCGAACTTCCAAATGGCTAGTAATTGGTCCTTACTAAATTAAAGTAAAATACAAATTAACACATGCTAGAAAAACATTCCCATATGTCCACATCCAATTTATGAATGCGTGGCCCATCAAAGCCGAAGTACTCTTCAGATCACCCAACCTACCAGTGGTGATCATTTTAGAAAAAAATCGTTTGATTTAATTTTTTTGGTTTGATTTAATTTTTTTTTATTTGGTTCAGTTTGGTTCGGTTTTTATTTTATTTTTTTGGTTTGGGTTCGGTTCACTTTTTTCAATTTAAGGCTTATAAAACTGAAACCGAACCAAAACCGAAAAAAACTGAAAAAAAACCAAACCAGTTTCAGTTTCAGGTTTAACTTGGTTTTTTTTGTTTGGCTCAATTTGGTTCGGTTTTTTTTTCAATTTTTTTTGGTTTGGGTTCGGTTCGGTTTTTTCAGTTTCAGGCCTATAAAACTGAAACCGAACCAAACCAAACCGGTAAGTTTTTTAAAATTCTAATCGGTTTTTTTTCACGGTTTGGTTTTTTTAGTTTTCTCGATTTAATCAATTTTTCGGTTTTTTTACTTACCTTACAACCTACCACTCCTAATAACACTTGACATAATCACGTTTCTTCAAAGAATTGCAGCAGATCAATGGCTTGTTAACTTGCAGTACGCATTTCGGAACAAATTCTTGCCATATAAAACAGGAATTTCTACATGAATATAATTAGCCAGTTTAAAAATTCAATCTTGGTATGCAGAAATTACTATTTTTACTGTGTGTTATTGTAGGGTAGCGTGAGGTGTTTCTGTGTCTTTATTCCTTGTAAAAAATCTCAATCCCTAAAGATATGCTTAAGGAGTTTGACTAGAAGGTATGAAGCTAAGCTGACACCTACCCCCAATTATACACTTTCCTAATTCCCTGAAATTTACCATTCAAAGCTTGAATTTCCGCTGTATATTTCATGTCTTTGTTTTAATAAAAATTTATTTTCTTTTCTATACCGTAAATATCTTGAGTATTGTAAATTAATATTATTCGAAAGCAACTATTTAGGTTCTAAACATTATTTGTTTCCCCTTTTCACTCATAAACATGCTCCATTGATTAGAACCATTTTCCTCTCTCTCCAAGTAAGTTGGACGGACAACCACAAATCCACGCCCATAAACAACCAGATCATGCTCGAGCCTCCACTACACTTCAACCCTTACTGTGATCTACCTAGCAAATGGGTCTCTGACACAACACCGTCTCCCTCTCCCTCTCCCTCTCTCTCTATTTAAGCTCTCTCTCTCTCTCTCTCTCTCTCTCTATTTAAGCCCATTTTCATTTCACTTTACTTTTGCATCCCTCGAAACTCCCACCAAAAGAAATGGATACTAACCCCTCCCATACCTCCTCTGACCCACCATACACTCCCTTGCTAGACAACCCTTCTCCGGCAAGAATCCGGCGACCCTTTAATGGTTTTGCTGCGATACTCGCCTCACTCATTTTCTTGCTATCTTTAGTCGCATTAATCATTAACCAAAGCCAAGAGTCATTACCTGAGCAAAACCAAAACCGGTCACCTTCAACGCCAAGACCTACAGAGTCATTTTCCAAGCCAGAGCCAAGAGGAGTGGCTCAAGGGGTATCACCAAAGTCAAATCCATCATTTTTCAGTGATAAGGTCTCCTATAATTGGACAAATGCTATGTTTTCATGGCAAAGAACTGCCTACCACTTTCAACCTGAGAAGAATTGGATGAATGGTAGGTGCAATATTAATTCTTCACTTCATTTTTCTTTTCTAGCTATTAATGGTAGGTAACAGTGTAGAACTTTTTATTTTCTCGATATTTCAATAAATCTTCATCTTTGTTTTGTTGCTTTGTTTTAATGAAATCCTTATTGTCATTTCTTCCTCTCATTATTGCTGTCTTTGGTGGGGGGATCGCTTCGTTTCTGCTGCTTCAGATCCTGATGGTACGTCCTTTCCATGACTAGCACTACATCTTTGTTTACTTTTATTATTATAACCAAAGTTAAAGTAGCTCATGTTTTTATTATGCGTTTTGCTTAGTTTCATGGGTAGAATCGTATTTTTTAATGGAACACATTATTCATTAAAATAAAAAAGGGTTAGTAGATTTTTCTTTTTCTTATGTTAAAGGGTTTTTTTAGTTTTTTTTTTTTTTGCAGCATAATTAATTAAATACCTCTAAAAAATAATATTTCTTATTTTTATATGGGATTAAAATTTAATTTCAATCTACACTCTCAAGTTTGATGTTACTCTTCTTTACAAATTATGAGAGAAGAGACAATATTTCATTTGATTTGTGTTTTATAAAAGTAAGAGTTGATTAAAAGAATAGAATGCTCAGGCAGCGTTTTTTTAAACGGGTGATTTAACTCCGGCTACAAAGTAGGTTTTTTATTTATTTTTTAAAGTGTATTTGAGACTCTAATAGTTGTTTAAAAAATATTAAAATTTAATAATTTTAATATGTTGATATTAAAAATTTATTTTAAAACAAAAAAATCTTTTAAAAATATTATTTTAAAAAAGTACTCTATATAACATCACTAAATACACACGCAATCACGCGAGAGACTAGGTGACCCTCGAAATTAAGCTTAGAAGTGTTTTGCATTTAAAAAGGAATTGACCATCTTTATATTATTTATTTTATTGGCTCGAAATAATGCACATGTGGGGGTTGGCAACTTCTAGTCCTTGTCCCAACTTTGATTTGATGATATGATCAGTGTATCCATATATATCTTGCAATAATTCGACTTTTTTATGTGGAAATTTTGTCCATATTGTGTAGAAAGGGAATGAAAGAAGATTGGTCGGCTGATACTGTCCGAATAGTATATATTACAATAAATATTTGGCAACCATTAACTTGCTACCATGGCCATATATTTGGAGTTGAAAATAGTTGTGAAACCGAGCTCGAGGTTGTGGTTAAAAAAAAAAAAAAGTTGAGGTTACCGAGTTGCTGGCTCGACCAATTAATTATTATTTTTTATCTAATTAATATAGTATTTTGAAACAAAAATTTTTTGTGCTGACATAACTAGGTTTAACCAAGTTAACTTACCATTCCAATTCTTCAAGACTCAAAATCACAAATTTATATAAAAAAAAAAAAAAAAAACTCGTCATGATAACGAGTGGCTTTTAGAAGTTGCCGAGCATTCAGGAAGGGGATACAGTTTTGGCTAATACAATGACCATATATTATGCTGGATGGGGTCCGTGGGGTCTCCAAGTGAACCTGCTCATGGATGATGATGTGTGTGCATACGCTCATCAACACAAGAGCAGGTCGAACTTTCTCATTTCTTATTTTATTAAAAAAAAAAACCGAAATTTATCGCATTTACTGTCATTTTTATATTTTAAAAATATCAATACATTTATATTATTATTATTTTATATAAAAAACTAATCAAAGTAAGTTACACACATATTTTTTTTTAATTAAAAGTAAGTTATAAGGCACCATAATATATTGGAGCAAGCATCACTATCACTTAGATGGGGTCTTATTAAATTTCTGCACATGATTTCATCCCTTTTGTGAAGTGATGGGTGCTATCTCTTTTGACCGGTGGTTAGCTCAACTTGGTTCGGTTCAACAAGAAAAGCTAGCATGTGATTTTGTGATGGGGCTAACCATTGTCTGCCTGCAGGTCCATTGTTTCACAAGGGATGGTACCATCTATTCTACCAATACAATCCTGATTCAGCCGTGTGGGGCAACATTACATGGGGCCATGCCGTATCAACGGACCTCATTCATTGGCTTTACCTCCCGTTCGCCATGGTCCCGGATCATTGGTACGATATAAATGGCGTGTGGACCGGGTCTGCCACGCTTCTTCCTGATGGTCAGATCATGATGCTCTATACCGGGTCAACTAACGAGTCAGTACAGGTCCAAAATCTTGCGTACCCTGCTAATCTATCCGATCCTCTCCTTATTGACTGGGTTAAGTATCCGAATAATCCGGTTATAACACCACCAAACGGGACCGAGACTGATGAATTTAGAGACCCGACAACAGCATGGATGGGACCCGATGGGACATGGCGGATCACAATCGGGTCAAGACATAATAAAAGCATTGGCCTTTCGCTTGTGTACCAAACCTCCAATTTTACAACCTACGAGTTATTGGAAGGGGTCTTGCATGCGGTCCCGGGTACGGGTATGTGGGAATGTGTGGATTTTTACCCGGTTGCAATAAACGGGTCAACTGGATTGGATACTTCGGCTAATGGAGCGGGTATCAAACACGTGCTAAAGGCTAGTTTGGATGACACAAAGAGGGACCACTATGCAATTGGGGTTTATGACCCTGTAACCGATAAATGGACCCCGGATAATCCGAAGGAGGATGTGGGCATTGGGTTACAGGTGGATTATGGAAGGTATTATGCATCAAAAACGTTTTATGACCAAAACACGCAAAGGAGGATCTTATGGGGCTGGATTAATGAAACTGATACTGAAACTGATGATCTTGACAAGGGATGGGCCTCTGTTCAGGTACCCCTTATTTAATTTTATTTTGATGTAATTGCGAGTTTTAATTGGTTTTATAATAGAATTTTGGAGACGGGCATGATTTATTTAGAGGGAAAAAAAATTCTAACAATGTTTGTTCTGCAGACTATTCCAAGGAAGGTGTTGTATGATAACAAGACTGGAACTAATATACTTCAATGGCCGGTGGAAGAGATTGAGAGCTTGAGGTTGAGGAGCACAGATTTTACAGAGATTGTGGTTGGACCTGGTTCGGTTGTGCCAGTTGACATAGGACAGGCCACACAGGTTTGTTCACCTCTAGTCTAAAACTTGGACATTACATCTTTTTTGTAACGTTGTATTAATGTCTTCTCAGCAACAATTTCTTTTGACAATGTTGGCAGCTAGACATATTCGCTGAGTTTGAAGTAGAGATAATATCAGAGACAAAACATGAAAAATATGGTTGCAGTGGTGGTGCTGTGGACAGGAGTGCTTTGGGACCATTTGGTCTTCTAGTCGTAGCAGACCAAACACTTTCAGAGCTTACCCCTATATTTTTCCGGCCAGTTAATACAACTGAGGGCATTGTCGAAACTTATTTCTGTGCTGATGAAACAAGGTTTGTGTCTCAGATCGATTTATTGAATTCACTTACTGAAAAGAGATTTCTTTAGATTGATCTATGCACACTCAATATATGAACTTGTCTGTGGGGTTTTCGGTGTCGCGCCGCCTCGGGAGGCAGGCTGGTGAATGATGATGGAAATTCAATGTTCTGACTAGAAGATTGTGCTGTAAACTGATAGAAGTTGCTTAATGCAGGTCATCAAAAGCTTCAGACGTTTACAAACAAGTTTATGGAAGCACAGTTCCTGTGTTCACAGACGAAAAGTTTCAAATGAGGGTATTGGTAAGGGGATAGACCTTCTTCATGATTGCCACACAACAAGTTAAATGAGGTTTATGAGAAAATACATCAAACTTAGAAGATGATTGATGAGATTTTTTATGCAGGTTGATCATTCAATTGTGGAGAGTTTTGCTCAAGGAGGAAGAAGAGTGATAACATCAAGAATTTATCCAACAAAAGCAATTTACGGGGATGCAAGGCTGTTCTTGTTTAACAACGCAACTGGGGTGAACGTTAAGGCCACACTCAAGATTTGGGAATTGAATTCTGCATTTATCCATCCTTTCCTATTTGACCAAAATTAGAATGGATTGCTCTCAGTTCCATTAAGCCTATTGTATTATATTCTTTTATTGTTTCATTTGGTTGTAAAAAAATATGAGAAAACATTGAGGCAACCACATGAGATTGTTTTTGTCTATGTAATTTAATCCCTTGGTTTTGTAGTTTGCACAAGCTGGATTTCTTCCCGGAATAAAGTCACAATTTTGAAATTTTGTTCCTGCCCTTTGTTTAAAGACTATCATTAGCCTTGTTAGTTTTAGTGTGTGTTTGATATTATGGTGTATGATGTCTTAAGCATTTTTTTTATGCAATTAATATGAAAATTCTGTTCTTATTTGATAGATTTTCACTTCTTGACGAACTAAATGATGCCAAACTTGGAAACAGAATCAAAGAACAAATCTAAAACATGGGTCTCGTTTGGGCCGGTGTGGCCCAGATGTCTCAATCTTCTATTCGGCCACTGGCAATTCAGAGCCCAAAAGTTTTTGGGACAACAATTTTACCATTATGCAAGCCCAGAGAGATTTCTGCAGTATTCCCAGAAATTAACCACCGTCCTAAACCCACCAATCAGGTGGTGGGTGATTTTCAGGAATCCTATTCGAAAAGCAAGCTTTGTGATTTCCATCTTTATCATCCCTCGAGGAACTTCCGAGCCAATGTTGAAGGTGCGGCTTCTGTGATCTTTGTCCACAAAGTCAATTGCCTCGAGGAGGATTCACTTGCCTTAACTTTAACTTGCCAGGGGCTGGATTTATGGATCACGTTAGTGGATTATGAGCTGGGGGAGCAGCTTCAGTATCGTGACCAAATTTTATTTGTAAACCCTAGGCATTGGTCCAAGTAGAGGAAGGAATATAAAGATTTTTCTTTTGTTCATCATCCAAGGTAAGGCCAACATACGAGGAATTATAAAAGGTTTCTCTTTTATCCAAGTGCCTTAACATGCTTTGGATCTTCAAGAATGAATTTATGCATCATTGCTTGATTATGGAGTAAGGAAATAATCCAAATCATAGAAGATGATTTGTATGTTACCTATTTATTTTGTCATTTGCGTAACTCTATAACCAATGGACAATGCTCTTGATACAAGACCTTGATAGCCATCTGAAATGTAATATAATGTAATCAATTATTTATTATATACCTGTTATTCTATATGATTTTTAAGAATTTTTTAATTTATGCTTTATATTGTCGTTCATTAAAGAATTTGAAGAAACCATGAAAATCTTGAAATGTTTTTTCACATATATTTATTTTCTTGTAGCCATAGTTAGTAGACCAAGCCTATGATCCAATCAACATGAAAAAATAATATTATTTTTTCAAAAATAATTATTAGAATTGATTAAATTAAGTTTTATTTAGATTTGATCGGCTCAATTGACTAAGTGAAGTTTAATTAAGTTAATTCTTAAATTAATTACAAGTAAATTCTTTTTGGGCCAAGTTTCGAGCCAATAATTGATGTTATTTTAGAAAAAGATAAAAAATAATTATTGGAGTTGATCAAATTAAGGTTTGATTGGTTTAATTAAATCGGTTAAATTTAATCATGTCAACCCTCAAATCGGTTAGAAATAAAATCCTTCATTTCCTAGGTATCCAGTCGGAGGATGCTTCTCGTTGGCTACACAGGATGAAATCACCTTCTAGGTTTCCCCATCTTGATGGTTATCAATTCCTAGAGTCCTTGCTCAAGGAAATTGAGCAAATAGGTTGTTCATCCACTGATGTAGGAGAAATTGAAATCAAAGGCTATCTGAGCTTCTCTCAAATGCTTCCCACTGGACTTGTTCCCAAAGTTAAACACCATTTCTATCGTTGACTGTCCAAATCTCGAATCACTTTGTGCACATAAAAGGCCTCTAAACGATCTCCCCTCTCTCCATTCTTTGAAAATCCAGGGGTGCCCTAATTTAGTTTCTTTTCCCAAAAGAGGATTACCTACTCGAGTCTTAACATAAATTATATTACGAGATTGCATAGATTTGAAGCTGTTTTGATTTGATTTTCTTGGGAACACTTTTGATGAACAAGCTGCTGCTGCCGTTTCTGAATGGCAAGCATTGCCTGAATTTGCTGCCGCCTACTTAATTTCTCAATCATCTCCCGGGATGTCAGTCTCTGGGGTTTCACTGGACAGTCAGTCGGCTAACTTGTTCATAGGATCTGCACCGCCTGAAGAAACTTCATAACCATAAACTTAAGATTGATGATTAAATGACTATAAATTTTGGTGGAAACTCAGAAACTTTTCACAGGATTCGCATCACCGGAAGAAACTTCATAACCAGAAGCTAAAGGTTGATGCTAGAAATACAAATAACTGATTGACGTAACCAATGAACAATATTATAGAAAAAAATATTTTAAACCATAACTAACACAATTTCGAGCAAATCTGAGGAGCTGAGGCATTAAAATTACGAAATAAACAGAACGTGGGGTGTGTTTCTTCTACAAAATGATGCTAAATTCCATGACGATATTTGAAGTCAATCCTACCCAGATATGAGCTGGCAGCTGTTAGGGATGCAGTCAGACCATTCGACTTCGGGCTTCGGTATTTCTGAAGAACTTTATATTAAAAAAAAAATGCAGTTTCTAATTATTTCAATACTTACCACTTTGTCAGGATTAATGCAGCCTTTTAGTGCATGATTGATGGGCAATATTGCCTCTGGCCCATGGCCATAAGCGTGCCAATAGTATTTTTTTTAAAATTTATTTTTTCGATTTTCTGCACTTTTTGTCTTTTTGTATCCTATTTACTTCTTATCCAAAAATATATCATTTTTTGTTTCTTTCGTGCTGTTACAAACATGCTCTCACCGACTTTTGCAAACCTTTTATTTTTATTTTTATTTTTATTTTTTAGATATTTTTTAAAAGTATTTTTTATTTAAAAAATATTAAATTAATATTATTTTAATATTCTCTTATAGTTTTGATATTAAAAATAAAAAATATCTAAAAAATATTTATTTTAATATATTTTCAAACAAAAAACTATTTTTAAAATTAACATAAAATGCATTAATCACAAAGACCACCTCATAAATTGCTATGATTCTAAAAGTGTTTTATTAAAGAAGTTTGGTCGGCATCTCAATGAATTGATTATTATCACCTACGAGGTGGATGGTGTTAAAACTCTTGGGTAAAATGGCTTATTAGCATAAGAAATAAAGAATATTGACAGAATAACATAAATATAAAACAAATATTAATAAAATATTATAATTTTATATTTATTGTGAACATTTAATGATATTACCATTGAAAAACATGAAATTTAATATATATCTCGCTTAAAAAACACAATATTTAAAGATGCATGGATCCATAGAGGGACACCGATAAGTTTCCTCAACTCCCATGTGCAAGGTAGTTGTTGCCCCCAAGAAATCAAATTCAACAGAGAAGACGAGCTTGGCGACTTATTTAATCATATGGGTAGAGTTCTATATTTGGTGGTTGATTTTCCACTTGTCCAAATTAATTAAAAATAAATAAACTAATGCAATATGACTTCGTCGGCACATGGAGGGACCTTCAAGAACTAGAACCAATATCATGTTCATGGAATTTTGGAGCTGTCACCTTTTCTTCATGTACATATAGCATATCTGTACAATTGGGACTTGTGACTAAATTAGAAGATTATGAGCTTAGCAATCTCAAATGCATTAAGATTGGATTTTAAAAATTCCAATGTCTAATATCGAATCACAGCAAATCATTCTGCAAAGCAAACTCCTCACATGTTTTTGTAAAAGGGGAGGATAGATTCAAGGTGGCATCCAAATTGTTAAGTTATGATCAAGGTTATTAAAGTTAAGGATGATTTGCGTGGGTTACTCTACAGCCAAGGGCGCAGGGTATTGCAATCCTTAAATTTATAAGTATTTAAGCTTGCCATGTTACTAAACCAAGAATGCTGAATCTCCTAGTAGACTCATGTGTAATTAAATTCAGCACGTAGTTAAATCCAAAAATATTAGTTTTGACATCTTGTTGAGCTCATATGTGATTGAGCTTAATAAGTAACTGAATTCATGGATATTGGATCTGATATCTTACTAGATTCACATGCTTTGAGCTTAACATGTAGCTGAACCTAAAGATGATATTGAGTCCAACATCTCACCAAACTTGTATGTATTTGGGTTTATTGTGTAGCTGAACCTAATGATATTGAGTTTGATAGCGTATCAGATTTAAATACATTTGTACTCAACACGTAACTAAACCTAATAATATTGGATCTGGATCTCGTCATACTCACATGTAATTGGGTTCAATGCATAGTTAAACCTAGAGGTGTTGGGTTTGGCATTTCGCTAGACTTGCATGGATTTGAGCTTAACACGACACTAAACTCAAGGATGTGGATGTCAGACCCACATGTAATTGGACTCAACGCGTTATTGAACTCAAGAGTGTTAGGCTTAGAAGCAAGTAGATCTATGTTATCTTGATATGATATTTTATCAAGTTTAAGTACATTGAGTTAATACCATACTTTTGACCTTTTAAATATTGAATTTTTAATATATATATATAAAGTTATAACTAATAGATACTTATAGCATTAACACGGAGAGCATAACAAAAATCCTAGACTAAGAAGAAGTTTCGGCATGTCAAACGCATAGCTTAAAAAAGTACCACATTAAAAAAATATTCTGAATTGGGATTTGAATGAAGTGATTGGGAGTTGAAAGTTATCTTTATTATGATAGATAGGAAAAAAAATTTAATATTATTAGTCTCTTGTTGCATGTTAGATGTTAAAAAAATTAATTTAGAGCTTAAAATCAAAGTTGATTTTTTTTATTGTATTTTATAAAATAATATGATTTTAATTTTATTTATTTATTCAGATAAATTTGAACTAACTTATCCAATTTACATTCCACATATTGTACTAAATTATATTTAATAACAATAAAAAATGTAGTTTTTTTTTAGAAAAGTAAGAGTATTTTAATCATTGGTCAATCAACTAAAATAAGAAATGTCAACCTTGATTTTTTAGCCTTTCCTTATATCACTCGATGGTACAAACTCTATGCTATTTCCTTTTGGGTTCCATATCATGATTGTAAGACAAGACATCGCGAAATTAAATTAATTCATTGCTAATTTTGAGAGCTAATTAATCTTAAAACCTCTATTCTCTCATCTTCCTAGGATAGCAAAGTAGCACTAAATTATGTTTAAGAAAAGGGGCGTCACCAAATTAAATTGCAATTCAAATCCCATGTATTTCAATTAGTCAATCAACCCAATTGGGATTCGAGTCAACCATCTCAAACTACATTAAAAGTCTTACCAATCATGCAAAAATCAAGGGATTGATGGATTAATCAAAGCTTTTCACATTAGATGCGATGCTTGATTACCCAACACGAACTAGGAAAATGGATCCAAATACTTCTTGCCAGCTAAAAGTCATTTATTAGCTTTTCCAACTAAGAAATTTATGTTGTTCTACCTACGTGTTCAAGGAACCAGAAAAGGGGCAAAAGCACCACCGCGTGGAGTGTATAACGAGCCGGACTAGCTAGTGATGGGGCCACTAGGACCGTCCACGGTGTATAGAAATTGAGAGGTCATGTTTAATATGGTCCCAAATGTTTCATATTTTGATCAGTTTAACCTTTTCACTAAAATGTTGTGCACATTGGTTTGGATCCTTCAATCTTAAGAATGAAAGTAAATCCACCCACTTGATTATCCAACACAATCATGCTTGATTTTCATACTAATAATTATTTGTGATGGTTTTGGAATTTAAGATCCATGTACCTATTTATGTTGGAATTAATCCATCTATATATATATATATATATGTTATAAATATGCAAATAGGTACATATCTCTTTCTGTTTATTCTTTAAAAAGGTTATTTTGGGTCATTTTTACTAAGCATATTTTTACTTATTTTTATCATAATTTATTTATTTATAAAAAAACCACAAATCAACAGTCGTAAAATAAGCCATTATGCTCACATTTGTAATATAAGGCTTAAAGCGACCAAACCCAATAACTTCAGGGACCATTCAGAGTGTAATTTGCTAAAATAATGGTGAGACAATAGAGAAGGTGTGGGGGCCGAGGATGCAGTTTTGTGTGGCGCTTTCTGTGGCAAAATCCGAACGTTGAGAAACGTCTGAAAGGATAGAAAATAAAATAAAAATAAAATCGTGGGCTGTTCTTGAAAATAATTTGAAAAGGAAAGCACCAGAAGCCGGTACTTGCGCGTTCTGCTGGATTGACTATTGGCTGTCACTTTCCCTTGTCACCTGCTATATCCAGTAATATAATTAGCCCACGTCACAAGTTGCTCGAATTTTGCATGTACCGTATCATTCGAGTACCATTTGTGTTTGACTGGACTGGATTAATGTTTAATATAGTTTAAAATAAAATCCGGCTAGGATTAAGTTTGGAATTGCTGGATCAACGGGTTTAATTTAATAACTATACTATAATTAAAATAATAAAAAAATAGTTAAAAGCCAAAATAGATGGGTTAATTTAAAAAATATGTATTCTTTCTATTTTATGATTTAATTTGTCCATTCATTTTCAAATATAATACAGAGATATATTTGAAATTTATATCTTTAGATTTTAATATATAATGTAGTCATCATTACACTTAAGAAATTAAGGAAGAGACAAGTATTCTAATGAAATATTACATGTTTATAAAAATTATTTTGGATTTAATTGTTATTTAAGCTTTTTATATATTTTTTTATTGTTTTGATATTTTAAAAATAATTTTTTAAAAATAAAAATATTTTATTTTAATATATTTATAAAAAAAACATTTTAAACCAACATCATTACTATAATCCCAATCACTAAAACCGGCTTAGCCAGTACCCTGTTCCCAAACCCCACGAAAAGTCTCCAAAACGATGATATTATTAATTTATTCAGGGGGCTTCTCTTCTTACAAAACCAAAATAGAGGCACCTCTCTCTTCCTCAAAAAACCTCAACTTTCCTCTACTCCACGGCAGAGCACTCACTCCCGCTCTCCATCTGCTTAATCAGTTCCTGTTTTCTGTTGACCATGTAACAATCATTTCACAAAAATCTTGAAAATCTTTCTTCCAGTATTTTCTAAAAATCCAAAACACTGAAAAAGATTCAAGCTTCTCTATGGCTTTGTTCCAGTCCTCTTCAACTTCTCTGTTTCTTTTGATTCACATTGCTCTGCTTTCAACCCTCTCTCTTGCAGCAGACCCAACTGTCTCTTTTGACTTCAAGCTCTCTTACATCACTGTCTCTCCTCTTGGTGTTCCTCAAAAGGTTCCCCTTGATTGTCTCTGTAGACTTCATCTTTTCCATTTTTTAAAGCTTTGTTCTTGGGGTTTTTAGGACTTTTAGTGGTTGTTTTTGGCTTATGAGATCTGGTCAGTATGGTGTTTTAGGACATTAGCGTTAATGGGTTTTGTTTCTTTCAAGGTGCTTTGAAGTAGTTTGTTTCTTTCAAGGTGCTTTGAAGTAGTTTGAATTCTCGTAGTCTGTTTATTTTGTTTCAAAAACCTTTTTTTTTGAAAAAAATGATTTTTATTTTATTTTTTTTGTTTTAAATTATTTTTAGTGTATTTATATTGTTTTGATATATTGATTTAAAAATAAATTTTTAAAAAATAAAAAAAATATTATTTTGATATATTTTTAAATAAAACGTACATTTCATTACCGGCGCGCGATTACAATACCAAACAGTCTCTTTACTGTTGCTGAACTAGATTAATACAATGATTCTTGGCTAGCTCAAGATGATTTCTCCATGTAGGCTTATTTGCTAGTTCTTGTTTTCTCTATGCAGTAAATTGCATTATTTTCCAAAAAAAAAAAAATATACCATGTTTATCTGTTTTGTTGCTGTATAGTCAAACACTGGGCATTATGGTATATGGCTTTACACAGCTTATTTTCAAGTCATCGTTATTTTGAGGTTAATGCTTTTAGTGTTTTGTTTTTTACCCCCTTTACGTGTTTTTCTTATGCTCATTCTATTCAAATTGTTAAGATATTGTGGAAATGTGTTGGGGATAAAAAATTGTGCTCTCCTTTTCAAGTAATCCATGGTCTGCGTTCTGTATTTTGCTGCATTATTTACTTATTTGTTAACATATAATTGCAGGTTATAGCTGTCAACGGACAGTTTCCTGGTCCTCTTGTTAATGCTACTACTAACAATAATGTTGTTATAAATGTACGAAATGATTTGGATGAAAACCTCCTAATGACATGGTAGGTTTTTATGCAATAGAATTTTGTTTTTGGATTTTGTCTCGTTTCCTATTCTTCCCTCATAATTCACATGGAGAGTGATTTTCTGAAACTTTGGGTTGATGGCTGACTATTTAACAGGCCTGGGATCCAAATGCGACGCAATTCATGGCAGGATGGTGTTCTGGGAACAAATTGTCCAATCCCTCCGAATTGGGACTGGACTTACAGCTTTCAACTAAAAGATCAGATTGGGAGCTTTTTCTACTACCCGTCTCTGAATCTTCAAAGAGCATCCGGTGGCTTTGGTCCATTTGTTATTAATAACAGGGCAATTATCCAAATTCCTTTCGCTCAGCCAGATGGTGATTTTGTACTCCTGATTGGTGACTGGTATACACGGAACCATTCGGTTAGTATTTGTTAGGAGGTTTACTTTTACTTTTTCCCCATGCTTTGATGTTTTTCAGGATTGAACTCTAATGGTGATCTTTTACATTGAATTTCAGGCGCTGAGAGCTGATCTTGACTCTGGAAAAGACCTTGGAATGCCTGATGGAGTTTTAATTAATGGGAAAGGGCCTTACAGATACAACACAACTCTTGTGCCTGATGGGTTACCTTATGAAACCATCAAAGTTGATCCAGGTTTGTTCTTCAGGAATGGAAAGTGAAATGCTCATTAAACCATATTTTTGTTTGCCTTTGATTGCGCGTGAAACAGTTTTCTTTCTTGTCCATTGATTATCTGTTTTCTTAGTAGCGTAATTGAATTGTTTCATGTTTGATAATCGGTTATAGCCTACTTGCTATTTTATTCTTTCGATTTCAATTTTTCTCATTTTGGTGATTTTGGTGGTGATATTGTTTCATACAATCATTTTCAAGCCCAGAACTTTTTGTACATGTCCATAATTAGACGTTTAACTACTATACATGTTGAATTGATTCAACTATTTGTTATATGTTCATACTGTGTCAAATATGCTCATCTGCTCAAAGTTTAATTGGCAATGTATTATGTTTTGTAGGCAAGACTTATCGATTTCGTGTGCATAATGTTGGGACTTCTACTAGTTTGAACTTTAGAATCCAGGGACACAATCTGCTGCTTGTGGAAACAGAGGGACATTATACTGTGCAACAAAATTTCTCTAGTTTTGATATTCATGTGGGGCAGTCTTGTTCCTTTTTGGTTACCATGGATCAGAATGCTACTAGTGATTACTATATTGTAGCAAGTGCTCGGTTTGTGAATGAATCACTTTGGCAAAAAGTCACAGGTGTAGGAATTCTGCAATATTCAAATTCAAAAGGGAGTGCAACTGGTCCTCTGCCTGAAGCACCAAGTGATATTTATAACCAGTGGTCAGCCATGAACCAGCCCAAGGCCATCAGGTTATTTCTTTAACTCAGGAGGTCATTTTCTAGTACATTTCATCTATATATGGTCTCAGATATGTCATGTCTAGATACGATTTTGCTTTTGTTTTTAAAATGTAAAAGAAAAAACATCTTTGAGCAAGCACATCCAATGTAAATTCTTGCATTTTATGTTTATAAATTTGTGTGTCTATCCTTTTGTTTTGACTTTGGAAAAGAGGAACGAACATCTCCCTGGAATGTTTTAAAGCAAGAGAGGAAAAAACCATCTACTTAGTGAACAAGGAACAAGGAGATAATGTTCTATTTTGTTTTAAGAGTGTAAAAGAAGAAACATCTTTGAGTAAGCATTTTCAATGAAAATTTTGGTTTTTATGTTTATAAATATATGTGTCTTATATTGTTTTTACAATTGAAAAAAGGAAAGGATACCTCCCTAGTAATGTTTTAAAGCAGGACAGGAGAAAACTATCTGCTTAGAGAAGAGGAGAAGATTGCTTTCAATTTAGCATTTTTCTGCTTTCACTGGTTGGAAAATATTTTCTCATCGATAATTGGAAAACTTTATTAAGATTTTCTGCCCTTTGGACAGCCAGCATTATAGCACGTAAGGCTAGGTGTCATTCATGTGTTGATGCATATGGATAAAGAGCCAGCTGGTTTTATTTCTTTCTGCATATTTTTCATTTAGGTTTAGTGAAGTCATGGTTTTAGCTATTTAGTTAAGACAAGTGTTGCTGTTTTCACATGCATTAGGCAAAATACAACTGCAAGTGGAGCTCGCCCAAATCCACAGGGGTCTTTTCACTATGGTTCAATCAATGTGACGGACACATATATCTTAAGGAGCTTGCCACCATCTACCATTGATGGGAAGCTGCGTGCAACTCTGAATGGGATATCATTTGTCAATCCAGACACACCAATCCGGCTTGCTGACCTCAACCAAGTGAAGGGATCTTACAAGCTTGATTTTCCCAGTGAGCCACTTAACAGACCTCTTCGGAGGGATACCTCTGTCATTAATGCTACATATAAGGGATTTATAGAAGTCATATTGCAGAACAATGATACCAAAATGCAGAGCTTTCACATGAATGGTTACTCCTTTTTTGTTGTTGGGTAAGAATGCACTCCTTTTCTTCTAATATGCTAGCTGTTGGAATTTGGAATTGTCATATAACAATTTGTGGTTCCAATTTCAGTATGGACTGGGGGATTTGGTCAGAGAACAGCAGAGGTTCATACAATAAGTGGGATTCTATTTCTCGCAGCACAATAGAGGTTGGTTTTTCTATCTGGATCATGTGTTACCGTATATGTTGCATGCATATGTTTTTATGTTGTTGCAGGACTATTTTAGTTCTGGAGATTTTCTACATTCTTTCCTTGGGTATCTTTTATCTGCTTATCCATCTGTTGTAAAAGCAGCTTTAATTGATTAGCATGCTAAGAGGATTATTAATTTTTGGAGATTCTGGGATGAACCTTATATAGTTTTTCAGCAAGTCCCCCTTTTTTTGTGTTGTGTTTAGGTTTACCCTGGGGGATGGACAGCAGTCCTTGCTTCCCTTGACAATGTTGGAATATGGAATCTGAGAGTAGAAAATCTTGATAGATGGTATCTCGGCCAAGAAACATATATGAAAATCACCAATCCCGAGGAAAACGGCGAAACAGAGATGGCCCCCCCTGACAATGTTCTATTTTGTGGTGCTCTTGCTTCCAAACAGCAGTACGTATCAGAAACCATTTCATAAATCTCTCTCTTGCTTTTTCTCATATGAACAGCTAATATTCTGTTTGCATCTTCAGGGATCGAAGTCACAAAGATTCTGCAGGATCGATTCTCCAGGGCAATCCTAATCTGTTTTTCACTGTGCTGATGGCGGTCTGCGCCGCAGTTTTGGTTTTCAGTTAAAGGTTTCTTCTGATTGCTTTAGAAGTTGACTCTGTTTTTGTTGTCAGCAGTGTGGACTCGTAGCACACCCCTCATTTAGCTGTGTAGATTAGACATGGAACTTCATTCTTGTTAGTAGAAAGTTTCATGGTGTCATTTTTCATTTGTTTTTTTTTTCTTTATTAATTCCTTGGGGAGCTTGGCCCCCCTTTTCTATGTAATTTAGGTCATCGGGGATCTGTTGTCCTTAATTCATCTCAAAGCAACATACTGAACATGATTAAATCAATCCATTTTCTTAAATATCATTTGACTTGACATGCAAGAATTTTATGCATTTTCTTGGATAACATTTTGTGTTTAATCTGGCATCTTGAATCGATGGTGCCCCTTATCCTTAACGAAGAGCACAATCATACCTTTTGCCATATGGAAATTATTCTGTTCATTAATGTCCACTGTATCACTGAAGAGGATAATGCGTGCGCTCAAGTGGAATTCTATGTTATGATGGCGGATCTTGACTTTTTTTTTATCAAATTGTCTGAACATATTCCTTTCTTGATTCCACTACAAGTTTGCTAAATCATTTGGGTGCCTGTATGCTTTGAGGTACCTTGGGTGGTTTAAGGATTTTAATTTCACTTGAAGATGTAGGTTAAAAGGAAGTGTTGTAGGACCAGTTAAACCAAGAACTGTCTTCTTGTTTTTCTGGATTGTAAAACAGGTTTCTGTTTGCAATGATTACAGTCATCTAAAAATCTTGAAATATCCGTAATTCTTGATTGACTATTAATCGCGTGTTTGTGATCGTGATGGAGAATTCTTTAAAAGTAATTTTTTGAGATTATTTTTAATTTCTTATATCAATGCATTAGAATTACTAAGAAATATTAAAAAGTAATTCAAATGATAAAAAAAAATACATTAAAAAGAAGATAAACTATGCAACAAATAACATTCCAGTTTTGGAATCCTACCTTTTGCTCTGGCTCTTCTTCTTCTTCCTTTTTTTTTTAAAAAAAAAATTATACAACACACAAGGAAAATAATAGAAGATTTACAATGTTCCATCAAAATGTGGTATCATAAATTTTTCTGGCATTTGCCTGTGGGAGATCATGGAAGCCTTGATTCGGTAGGGTTTGGGTTGATGGGGACCAAATTTCCAATTTCTTTCAGATGGGTTGGGCTAGGCCTTTCTAAGCTAAACCCCCCACAAAGCTACCAAACTGCAACTTGTTTTGTAAGGAACCCTGGTCAAGGGAGAGTCAATGCGGAAGGGATGAAAGCACCATGGATCTTGGTCCCAAGAGTTGAGCCATTACTTTCTGATGAAATCATTATGTGAGAATTAAGGGAAACAATAAAGGGAAGGGAACATCAATCAACCAACGGTTGCTTTGATGTTAGCCAGAAAACAGGTTTGCTGCCCAAAACTTTAGAGACTGGTGGGGCAGAAAAAAAGCATGGGCTTGGGGATTTGTGGGTGGAAAGAAGAACATAATTAGCAGTCACATGGAATTGTTTCAAGCAGTTCATAAATTATATGATGTTAGCTTCCCTCACAAACAACAATTCTTAACAAAACCCTAATTATTCACTCACACCCCTCAAATATTGCCAGCCACTGATCAAATTTCATGCATGCGCATGGACAATCTTTCTTCAACTTTGCAGGCGCCCGCTCTGTCTAGCAAAGGAAACACACTGATTGTGTGCAACCACGAACAAGAAAAAAGAAAGAAAAGGGTCCAGCTTGTTGAAACAAGGAAATGTCCATGTCAAAACATAGTCACTTCACTTGCTTTTCTACTCCTAGGATTTTTTCTGTCCCTTTGTGACTAGCTCTATGATCAGTAGAGAAGACATAGCACAATAAGTATGTTCTTTGGACATATCCATTTATATTTCGAAGTCCATTCATGCTCTTGACTTCACCAGAACTCCACAAGTAAATGAGCTTTCCATTAGTGCAAAATACTATATATACTCCTAAGATTTTACTTCAAAACCAATATTTTGGATCTTCCTTTGTAACTTGCACCCCAATATTTTCCACGCCTTCTTGCTTAATCCACAGTAGTGTTAGTATTTCTTCTTTCGTGCTTTCACATTCAGTACTGCTGCTGCTTCCTGCAGCTCTCAGCCTGTCAAATTATGAGACCATATTCATGCACGTTAAGGTTGGTACAGAGTTTTCGTTTGACAGTTTGACGTTAAGAGTCATTGGTTTTTGCTTTCTTTTTGTGGTGATAATAATAAATTCTTTTTAGCTTAATTAATTATAGATAATTTGTTTTTTTCGTTTTCTTCTCTTGTTATAGTTCTAATATTTTTTGCACGATGGTATGGTCTGCTCTTACACATCATGCAACCAACTATGAAATTTTTTCCTAGATTCGGGTTTCTTATGTTTGAAAAGAACATGACTTGTCATGTTTTTCTATTCGTAGAATTTATTTTAAATGTAATATAGATGAGAGAAAAATAATAGTATTAATTATTAAGTTTAGCAATTTTTAACATATGCTAGAGTCAAACGTATTTATTTGGAATTATGTGTTGTAGATTTAACAAATAGGAACAAACATTTGAGAATGTTAAACTGGTTTCTAGATTAAAAAGATTAAATTTAAAAAATATTTTTTTAAAAAAAAAAATAGTTTCCTAGCTAGTTCGAAAGAGAACGAACCAGTGAACCAAAATTTGACTCAATGCCTACTTAGGGTACTAAGCGATTTTATTTGCTTTCGAAGGTGACTTACAAGAATTCAAATCAAAATTTATTTTGTAAAAATACATAAAAATTCAAATTTTTTTCTTGGAGGCACATAAATCACCTCTAATTGGCCGTTTGATATGCATGATTTAGAGTTCCATGAAATTCAAGATTGTAAATAAAAGTGACAAGCGTGTTTCAGCATAATATGATGTTGAAGGTTTGTGTAGAAACTAAAACCAATTTTTTGAAACCATGTATTAACCATGACTTTGCCATGTTATATGTTTTATGGGTCAACTCATTAATAAACAGTTAATCAAGATTAATTGTTTTTCTTTTAAATTTTTTCTTAAGTCAATCGGGTCACTTGGAGCATAATTTGAAATGATAAGACATCGTTGTTTTGCAGTTGAAAAAAGTTTTTGCAAAAAAATAATTTTTTTTTACTTTAAATAATTGTTTTGTATTTTTAAATTATTTTAATATACTAATATTTAAATTTCTATATATTATTTTAATATACTAATATTATCAAACAAATGGTAAATCATTTGAATTTCTTTTGATCAACTATATATATATATATATATATATAATTTTTTTAAAAA
>Ga0307510_10000044_pt1 | contig 99994 bp, 111 predicted proteins | sample 12_EM_MG_FD_207224 | JGI IMG/M metagenome (GOLD analysis project Ga0307510, IMG submission 207224) | Populus trichocarpa ectomycorrhiza microbial communities from riparian zone in the Pacific Northwest, United States - 12_EM | ecosystem: Host-associated > Plants > Roots > Unclassified | place... | reverse complement strand
CGCCGTTTCGGAGTGGTGGCCCCCAGGTGGGGTGATTGCTACTGAAAGGTCAGGCCCGGTAGCTCAGCTGAATAGAGCACAAACCTTCTAAGTTTGGGGTCATTGGTTTGAATCCAATCCGGGTCACAAAGGCGCAATGCAAATTGCGCCTTTTTTATGCAAAAGACCGCGCTGGGACTGGGTTTTGTGTTAAATCTTGCATCAAAGGCAATCAATTCAATTCATCTTATTCGGGGACCAATTCGAGACCTATTAGGAGACCTATCTTTGATAGGTCTCGAATTTCATAAGGCTTGGTTTTGTGAGTTTGAAAGAGATTTTTTCAAAATCTTAAAATGTGAGGCATGGTCGTCAAGCAAAAGCTGTCTGTTTTGGTGCTCCCAAAATGGCAAAAGACGGATTTAGATGGTAAAGCACCTGTTTACTTACGTATCACTATCGATGGTTTAAGGGATGAGATTTCTATTGGGTGCAAAGTATGCCAGAAGCACTGGAATGAAGAATTCAAGAGGGTCGAGTCCGGGTCACCCGGGTGGCAGGGAATTAACAAAAAGATCAATAATGCTGTGACCGATATCGAGCGGCATTTCAATCTCATGGCTGCCAAATATGGCCTGGTAACTCCAGTGATGGTCAAAGAATCGTATTTAAGCCCTGTCTCCGGACAGCAGCTGCGGATGGAGAAAACCGAGAATGCCCAGTTCAGCGAAGAACTGGATGAACTAATCCGGAGGTATCTGACCCATTGTGAGAAAGTTAAATCGGCCTATGCGGAGGGACGTATTCCCTCCCCGGATCATAAAATGCGGTTGGACGAGAAAAGGGCGGAGCTTAAAGTTGAGATGGACAGATTGGAAAAGAAAGCGAATAAACTGTTTGATAAAAAAGACAGGGTAAAAACGTTGATGCTTACTGTAAACGACTATTTACTGGAGTTTTTGCAGCTGGCTTTTACGGGTAACCGGGCTTATACTACGCTGGAGAAATGGATCGGGAGGAAACGGCGGTACCTGGATTTTTTACGGCATCGTTATAAAGTGGAAGATATATCGCTGGCGGAAATGAATTATTCTTTTATTAGCGAGGTGTTTAAGTATATGATCGTTCAACATGAGGTGATCGAAAATACGGCGATGAAGTATGCGCAGTGTATAAAAGAAATGATGGACCGGGCTGTTGCCAAAAGATGGATTCCGGCGAATATCTTTGTCCTTTTTAAATGCCGGTATGAGGACACAGACCGAAAATGGCCCACATTGGCTGAGGTACAACTTCTGATCGATAAAGTTTACAGTGCTAATAAGATCAATGAGATCCGTGATATTTTCGTATTTCAATGTTTTACAGGTTTGTCTTATGCTGAAATGCGTCGATTGAGCGGGAATAATATAATTGTAGGTGGTGACGGGAGAAAGTGGATTTCAATAAACAGGCAGAAAACCGACGGTGATGAGACCTTGCCGCTTTTGCCTATTTCAGCACAGATTCTGGAAAAGTACCGGTGCCATCCGGTTTGTGTAAGGCGAAAGACACTGCTACCTGTCCCAACTAACGAAGAATATAACAGATGCCTAAAGAATATTGCTGTTGAGGCTGGATTGAGCATTGTCCTTACCACTCATATTGCCCGGTATTTCTTCGCCAATGTAGTAATGTTTGATAATGATATTCAGCTTAAGATTATCGCCGGAACACTGGGACAGAAGTCAATCGCCACTGCCGCAAAATACGTGAAGACGAACAAAGGGAATATTTCCAGGGCAATGCAAGATGTTGAGGAGAAAATGTTTTCTGAGGATGGTGAGCTATTGCCCGCGCCAAAACCAAAGCTGGCAAGGAGAGCGCGGCGCGAAAACTCTCTTGAAGGATTGCAAGAGGCGAAGGTAATTGTCATGCCAATGAGGAGACGATAGGCTATGAAATGGGATCTACGGCTAAGTTCTCAGGAAAGGATTTGTAATTATCTGGTTATAAATGACTTGTAAATAAAATGAGTCATTTTTGAGTCTTTATCTTCGTGATACGAATTGTGAGTCCGTTTTTAAATGCTAGTTCACGCTTATTTTCGATTTTCCCATTATGAAGGTAAAGGTAAACAATGACCAATTTTTGCAGAAATAAATTTAACACAGGATCTTTCTAAAACTATCGGACCGCCTGATTTCGAATTAATGCAGAAAAGTCGACATTGCCAGTTGCGTAAAAAATACGAACATGTTCATGCTGATTGCGGGCTATAAATTGGGTAATTCGGTGCCGCCCCAAATCGGTCTTATTGAAGACGACGACTGCGCCGAGAATATGACTGACGCCTTCGGTGCGAGTTCGGTGTAGGTCATAAAGCGTCTTGAGTTTATTGAAATCAGCTTGCAGCGCGCTGATTAAATTTTTATCAATGCCTGTCTCCTTTCGGCAAAACTTCAATTCGATGGCGAGACTATCTCCTCCAAACTCAAATCCTTTGGTACGTAATGGAACGCGATTAAAGGTATGATCTGCGGTAATTTCGTAGTTTTCAGACTCTAAGATGCTAAGTTCTGCCGGCGGGATTATGGATAAATCCGGCAAGTATCTCAAATTCTCATTTGCATCAAAAAATGACGCCGCTGAATGGACTGCCAGCCCCATAATCGTTGATTGTTTCGTAGCCTGAAATGAGGGGAACCGCCTATGCAGGCGCATAAACAGGTGGCACTTGAGGTCCTCTTCTGTGAGGAGCATAGCTTTATTGGACTGAAACTCGCGTTCGAGATTTTGTACTTCTTGGCCGAGGAGATCAATTAGATGAGTATCGATAAAACGATTTGTATTTTCCGTCATAAATTCTATTTAAAATGCGAATATAGATAAATTGTGATGGGCGTGCTAAATATATTAGTATTTTGGTCTTTTTTGTTTATAATCTGATGATAATGAAATGCTTAGTTTAAATCGACCTATTCTTAAGAGTCCTGCCAATGCGAATGTTTCGGTCATGCAAGTGGCATCCCCCCAAGTTTCAGTTAATTGTAAGAAGGCGGGCTAATTTTTGTACAGCAACGCTCTATGATGAGCATTTGGGGGCTTTGTCTTGCTGCTACTACGACAAGTCAAATGCCTTTTTTCCCTACTTAAACCGACCAGCATGGTTTGTATGAGATTGTTCAAAAGCTCTGACGGATGATGTAAAAAATCTATCTTAGCTCGTATTTTAATAATTCTCATTCCCTAAGCTTTATTCTATGAACAATGATATATCTTCTTTATTATTTGGCAAACCCATTTCGGCGCTGACTTTGCAGTATGTACAAGGTTTTTTCAAGGGGGCGCCATCGGAATCCAATATGATGGAGTTCAAGTCTTTCCCGAGAAGTGTTGCGGGCGGCAGCGGCAAAGCAAAAGAGGAAGAAAGAAAAGTGCTGAAAGCTATTTGTGCTTTTCTGAACTCCGAGGGCGGCGTGCTGGTATGGGGTGCTCCGGAGGAGATTTCCAATAACGGTGGGGAAAGCCGATCATTCAAACCTGAGCTGGCAATGGTGTCGACCTTTTATGAAAGGGAGGACATTATCGGTAAGATCACCAACCGTATCGTGCCTTCGCCAAATGGGATCCTTTTTCACCGGCTGGAGGATAAGGGGAATTATCTTTATTTGCTGGAAGTGCCACCAAGCGAATATGCTCCGCATCAATTCGAAGATGTTTATTATATGCGGATGGATGGTATGACCAAAGCCGCTCCGCATCACTACATTGAGGCGTTGTTCCGCAAGGTGTCCTTTCCTAATTTAGAGGCTTATTTAAAAATAGAGAATTATCAATTTGAAGATACTGAGAAGCATAGTCGGTTGACTTGTACTGTTTATTTCAGGAATATGAGTCGTTATCAAAATGATTTTGATCTGCATTGCCAGATAGAAACGGAATACGGGAAGGTTGTAAATCCTGGGGGTAGTTTTTTGCATAGTGATAGTCAAATCGCGAGGGGGTCCGTTATTTTTTTCAACAATATTGCCGAGGTAGTTCAGTATGGGAGGTATAGGTACCATTCATTTGAAATTATTTACTCACGAGATTTTTTAAGGCAAAACGATTTTAAGGCACCTGTATCTGTTATTTTCGGGGCCAATCTTTCGCCATTGAAGATCTGCGATTATGTTATTAAACTAGGTCCTGTAGCTCCTTTGAAAGGCAGAAGTGGTATCGTAACGATGAAGGAGAATCAATTTTATCATGAAAATTTGAAAGTTAATGGGAGGACAGATCAGGATGTGCTGGATTTTTATTTGACAAGTTAGAAGGTGTGGTTTGGTGTTTTTTGATATTTAACCGGTTTTTTAAGACGAATCTGTCAATATGAAATTAAGATCGATCGCTATTTCGAATATTCTGAGTTTCGGATATCATGCGGATATTAATCAATGTCAGCCGATCCAGTTTGACGAACAGTTGAATATCCTAGTAGGACCCAATGGTGTGGGAAAAAGTAATTTGTTGGAGATTCTCAATTATGTGTTTAAAATCTTAATTTTTAAGCCTTATCAATTGGAGGATGATGTGATCGATAATCACCAGGATGACGTGGCTTACCCTAGCATGCTAAAAAATTGTATTCAGCAATTTGTGGGACTGAATATGTTTCGGCTGGAAAAGCATTCGAATGATTCTCGTTCTCAATCTTCAATTTTGGTCTGGCTATCGTTTAATGAAGCTGATAGGGCCAACCTGCTCTTTATCTATAACAATGCAACCAGCATCAATGCGTTTATTTCGAAGTATTCACAGTTTTATTTTTCTTTCAACGCTGGCTTTGATGTTCAGAATATAATGAACCTGAAAAATATCGAGCTTCTTTTTCAGGGTAATAATGGAAGTGAGTTTAAACTCGTGACTCCGTCGCCGTCCGGGTGGCAGACATTTGTTATGCAATTTTTGGAGCATTTTGAGCTACTCAAGGCTGTTATTTCTGTTGCGAATAGAAATGAGGGTGTGGAGTGGCCCTCGCTTAGAAATCCTTTTGCATTGATAAATGCCTTTCGGAATTATGAAAGTTTTGTTCCCGGCTATAAGATCGAAGGGAATGAAAATTCTGCCTTAAAACACTCGAGTAAAAGGATTAAAGAGCAAAGCGCCAGATCAATGTTAAGTGGAGAGCCGGCTGTTTTTGAACAGGTGCGCCAACGTCTTTCCTATGAGTATAATCAGCTTTTACATGCTCACGGTAAGGCAAACGCGGATGAGATGATCGGACAATATCATTTGCTCAGCAATATTAATGAATTGATCGGGAGGCCACCGCTTGGTTTGAAGATGACAGTAACCCGGGTTACCGCCAACAGGCTTGAGCACGATGTTCAGTTCACTGAAAGCCTCACCAATAAACCTGTTCCTGTTTATAGGTTGAGCGGGGGGCAGAAAAGTCTGCTTCACCTTGTGTTTAGCTTGTATGGGTTTGACCTGGCAAACAATTTGATGCTGGTCGACGAACCGGAGCTACATTTGCATATTCAGTCGCAGGAGGAATATCTGAAGATTCTAAGGGATATTGCAAAAGACCTGAATATTCAATTTATTCTTGTTTCACATTCTCCGGCATTCATTAATGCTACGGATATCCATAGTATTTACCGGTGTTATCTGGAAGATGGCTTTACGCGTGTTGTTCATCCGGAGATAACTGCGTCTGACAAGGAGATTATGCAGATCATTAATCTTGCAAATGCCTCTAAGATCTTCTTTTGTAAGAAGATCATCCTCGTCGAAGGAGAAACGGATGAGTTTTTCTATCGCTTCCTTTTGTCAGAATTGATCGAGAATGGCTCCGCAGCGCATGGGGTAGCCATTTTAAATATAAAAGGAAAGGGAAATTACAAGCTATGGAAGTCTTTCCTTGATAAATTCTCTATTCCGTTCAGTTTTTTCGGCGATTGGGATAATGTGGCCGAATTCTCTGTTTTATCGAATACATCTATTCGTAAGTTCGCCGTGGCCGCCAGAATTGCACAAAAGGCTATAAAACAGGGATTGGAAAGCAAACGAAGCCTGGATGTGGAAAGCTTATTGGAGATCATTGATAAGGTGAGTGCCAATCCTTCGGACGAAAACCTGAATGACCTAACAGGAATTCGAGATTATATTGTGAGCAGACAGGTTAACTATAAGAAAATTATTGAATATTTGAAAAATCATGAAGATGCCGTTTTTAAGGAGATACAGCATAAGATCGCGGAGTTAAGAAAGGACGCGATCTATCTGATGGCCGGAGGTGAAATTGAAGATTACCTCGATATTCCGAAGGGGATGGAGTCCATGATCAGGTTTATCAAGACGGGGTATAGCGCGTGGAAGCTGGATAATCCGGATAAGTATGATGAACTGACTGGGTTTTTGAGGCAAGCTGTCCAATCATCAATTAGATAATAGAACAGGCTAAGAGTTACTCCTAAATGATTGAATGAATTTTCGATGATTTGGATAGTAATGAGCATGTGAGACTTTCATTCGAAACCCATGGCAAGATAAATCTCTGCTCGATTTCAAGCGGTATTTTTCTTAGACTACACAACGTCTTAAAGCCATCCAGACTCGCATTTTCAAAGCAATTAAGAAGGGTATCTTGTTCAAAGGACGACAAGATTCGAAAGTTTCCTGTAAATATCTTTTTATCAATGAATTAGTAATACCACATTCTTAAACTCACCGGAATACTCACTGGCAGAAAAGGTAAAGAGCATATATCAAATTTAGGCAAATAGAATCAATTGCTACTGTGAATTATAGGAACACCTATAGAACTTCGTCCGAACCTTTTTCTGATAGATTTGACAAGTCTAACGAAGCTTATAACCGATGAGCTCATTGGTGGGATCGTCGGATCGTCATATCTTGTCGAGTTCCGTTGATGTTGAGGGAGCCGGTGCACATTACACAATGTTTATTATATAGTTAATATTCTCAAAGAATACTGAGGAGGTTCCGGTGTGCAAGGTAGTCAATATTAATGGGTTAATTGTTGGGACTTCCGTCTTCGTTAGGGGTGACCGGTTGGCTGAGAAGGGAGAACTGGGCAGCTTTGGTGTTCGGGTGGCAAGACGAGGAACTTTATGTAAATTTGATGTGCTAAATCCCAAAAAAAATGGAAGAGGAAAAAAATGAAAGCATACAGAGCCGCCGAAATGGGGGAGGCAGGGCTGATATTGGCACAAAGGAGGATGGGGCGATTGAGGAAATGATCAATATAAATGAGCGCCTTATTACTATCAAAGAAAAGTCGATATATGAATTTGTCCTGGCCGACACGCTGGACCCCGAACGAAAAAGGCCGAATCTTCCGCCCAATATGCATACAAAGTTATTGGATCGGGGATCCAATGACGAATTAGTCGCCAGGACTTTCCTGACGGCTAAAACGGTGTTTAATCATAAGCATTTTCCTGACTCAATTAATGCCAATAAAGCGTTATTGGACGTCCTGGATGTAGTTAAGGAGTTAGCTGCCATGGAGACCGAAATAGCGGCATACAAAGTTGAACACGACAAGGCATGTAAGTCATATGATGAGCGAAAGGACTCGCGTGGATTTATGCTCCCGGCTATTCCTGATATGCTAACCCGCTGCAAAACGATTTTTCAAAAAGCCGATCAGGCGTGTCAGTACCTGATGGTAGTGGTCCGGGTGTTTTATCCGGAGGTCGGGTTAAAGCAGTATTACACGGATTTTGAAGAGATGATTACAGGAAAGTATGGACAGAACGATCCTTTTGCAAAGTTTCTTAGTCAGGTTGTGCCATATTTAATGGAGATTCGGCGCGCCAGAAATTGCTTCGACCACCGCAAGGTGGAGTTGAAATTGACAGGCTTTGAATTGCAGGATGACAACAGCGTATTGTCTCCGACCATTGAAATGAATGATGCAGGGTCATTAATCTCACGGCAGGACTTGCGTACCTATCTTTCGGATGCAATAGAAGGTCTAGTTAACGTTACTGAGCTTATGATCCCCTATCTGGCGAGTAAGCATGTTCAGCCGATGGGACTTATTCCTGTTGAGGTGCGTCAAGTGCCAGAGGACCAGCGTCGCCATAAAATGGTTCAATTCGCATTGTGGATGCCAATTGGGGAAGAAGGAATCTACTTCCTCTAAGGCCGATCTTACAACCTGATTCAAATTCATTCATTTAAAATGATGAAACACCCCACATTGAGGTGTTTTAGGTGAATGACGGTTAGTTGTTCAGTCATTGTTCGACCACGACCGACATTTGGCAGTTCCTCGGTTAGTTAAGCCCTTTATTCTTAGCCCCGATTGCTAGCAAAAGTTTGCTCGAAATGTATAAAAGTCGTTGATATAGTGCGACTAATGATTATTTTTATGCTCGGGGAGATAACGTGAAAGAAATAGGTATTTCGGCGGCGCAATACCTCGGATTGGTAGCAGAAGATCTTCTTGTTTCAGGAGAAACGCTGTATTGTCAGTCTGGAAATAATCAACATATGAAATCGACAAAGAGGAGAGACGATTTTGCCAGTAATATCAGATCAACCCTTGCCGGCAGAGCAGGGTATTTATGCTCTATATGCCAAGCAAATACCATTGGGCCAAGCAGCGAATCACTTTCCTCTATAGCGAACATAGGAGTGGCAGCGCACATCGCCGCGGCATCTCCTGGAGGTCCGAGGTATGATAAGTCAATGAGCATGTCGGCTAGGTCAGATATTGCAAACGGAATTTGGCTATGCGCGACTCATGCGTCATTAATTGACCGTGATTGTGCTACGTACACAGTGGAGAGGTTACAAAAAATAAAGCGTGAACATGAAACGAGACAGGCAAAAAGTATTGGGCGGCAGCTGGTTCACAACTATAAGAGTGCTGCTAATAGCAGTATCCGTCCAAACGAGTATGCCTTTCTTCGGGTGAAGGAAATAGGGTTGGAATCATATAAAAGTATACTCTCCCCCATATTAGTCGATAAAGGATTAAGTGAAGATTCAGAGCTTGGAATACTAATGTGCGGGGATGGTAAATGGACAGTATTTGTAAATGCTGATTGGCTAAGATGGTGCCTAAAGGCGCAAAACAATGGTTATAATATGTCCGAAGAAGTTCCAGCTAAACAAGTGTATGGTCAAATACCAGCATGGCCAGATACGTTCCTGGAATTTCTTACGGCCATTGTAGTGACCGATTCAACGTTTATATGGCATAGAAACCCTGATGGCTATCTTGTGTTGGCCCAGTGATAAGGGTATTGAACATGGAAATGTCAGATTTCGTGGACTTCCTGGCCTCTTTTCCAGATTTTTTCAGGATGGGCCTATTCACGCTGGTTTCGCCGTTAGATAGATCGCAGGAGAAATGGCAGTATTTTTCGGGATAGCCAGGATTGCCGAATCCGTTTCGTTTTTTATAGGCATCTCGGGAAAGTGGCTTGGAAAGCCGCAGAACCCGATGGTGGGAGTCCCGAGTAGAAAACAGTACCAGGCCGGTAGGACGCGCATCAATATCAACCACGTTTAGCCCTCACGGTGGGGCCGGAGCTTGTGTAAAAAGAATAAAATGTCAAATCTTTTTCGCTACTCACTGAATCACTCTCTCCAGACATGTTCTTATTTGATGTTTTTTGCTATAGCAATTGAAGTTTTAGGTCACTTTCATATTGACTTAACCATTTCAGAGCTGTTGTAAATACAATCTGTGCAATATTCTCAGGATTGGCTTCGGGCCAGTAATGTTGAGGATTATTTCCATTGTCAAGGTCATCCCAAGCCCAGTATAAAAGATAAAAGTCAAAAACTATTTTTTCGTAATTTTTAACCTGGCAAAATTTGTAAAGCGCAGTTAGGTTCTCTTTCACATTTTCAGATCTTGCAAGCTTTCTTATAAAACAGCTGCTATAACTTATTATTGCCTGGTCGCCAGTTTTCGGCTCTAATTCCAGTTCTTTCATGCAGTCCTGTAAGTATCCGATAGTTTGAAAATAATTAGTGGGTTTGCTAAATCCTGCCAACATTAAGAGTGTAGGTGATTCATAGCCGATATTAACCATTTCAAAGGCCCAGTCTACACACTCATCCGTATTAAATTCAGGTACTTCGGATAGTGCAACGATCTTATATGTTAAGTCACTAATATTCGCCAAGGGATAATCATTAATTTTGAACGATCAATGTTAATCAAATATATTGATTGCTTTAGTAAAAAAGCCTTCAGTTTGAACGAACCTGAAGGCTTTTCCTTGGAATCCAAGACTCAATTGAGTTTCTTTCGGATAATTGACTTACGGGGAGAGAGGGATGTTACAAGGTGTAGTGGATAACTTAGGGAGCATGCGAGATGCCTTTGGCAGTAACCAGTGAGTGATCATATTGATCCTTAGTTGCTTGTAAGATTTTGGTTTTGAGACAGTTGACTTGTAAGAAATGAAAGATGGTTATAGTGTAAGCAGCCAAAGATTAGGCTCATTTAGAAATTAGGAAGTTTTTTCTTATAAGCCGGGCGTATATCCTAGTTTCGCAAAAACCTAAACCCAGCATGAGATTTACGATTTTCGTTATATCCGTATTTACTTTGGTCGTGTGTTCTTGTAAAAAAAATGAAAATGGAACAGTTACATTGCCATTTAAGATAATATCCGTCAGTCCGGATACCGGTTCAATTGGAACCACGGTAACCATTGTAGGTACGAATTTGAATGGCCTGGATTCAGTCAAACTCAATGGAAAACTTTGTTCCATCAAGACTAACAATGGAGATACGGTCAGTATTACTCTTCCGAAAGCAGCCGGTTCCGGTCCTATAACGATCATATTTGACGACTCAACTATTACCTGGCCCGGCTTCCATTTCCGGTTTACAAACTATGTTACAACCGTTGCGGGGAATGGCAAAGACGCGAAAACAAACGGCGTTGGTACGAATGCCAGCTTCAGTTTTCCCTATGAGATCTTGTTTAATTCCAAAGGAAATCTTATTGTAGGAATGTATTCGTATAATCCCAGCCTGAAAATGGTGGATCAGGCAGCAAATGTCACGACTTTCGCTGGTAACCCGGTGATGGGATTGGTGGATGGGGGTCCAGGCATTGCTGAATTTGGCAATTCGGTAGGCGCCATGGCACTTGGTAAGAATGATACTGTGTACGTGGTAGATCACGATTATAACAGAATAAGGAAGGTGGCGCCGGATGGACATGTTATCACATATGCTGGAAACGGGCAGGGTGGACAGGATAATGGGCCGGTTGCCAGTGCCAGTTTTTTGAGCATCGCTGCTATGGCTTTTGATGCGGTGGGGAATTTGTTTTTTTCTGATGGATATTATATACGTAAAATTTCCACAGATGGGATAGTAAGTTTTTTCGTCGGCAATGGCACTGCCGGTAGCAAGGATGGCACAGGAACGGCCGCGTCGTTGGCTGGCCCAGGTCCTCTTTGGTTTGACAAAAAAGGAATTTTGTATGTCATTGATGCTTATAAGATCCGCCGGATCACCCCAGACGGTGTTATTACCACGGACGCGGGTTCAGCCCAGCAACATGCACTTGACAGCCTTGCAGCGCAAGCGGGTTCTTGGGGATTCAATACGATGATCGCTGATGACGAAGGCAACCTATATTTCTCCGATGAAACGAAAATCAGAATGGTTAGTACAGACGGCCAGGTAAGCACGCTGGCGGGAACTGAAGTATATGGTTTCGCGGACGGCCCTGCATTGACTGCCATGTTCGAAGACCCGTATGGCCTGGCATTTGATAAAGACCATAACCTCTGGATTGCCGATCCGCATAATCAAAGAATCAGAAAGCTGATCATTCAATAGAAAAATTCGCTAATCCTTTTAAATCAAAATGTTGTTCGCATGGCGCTGGGTGCACTGTGGAACAGGACCTCCGATCAACAGTGATCCGCGATCCCCCTTCTGCGTTGAGATGATAGCCTAATTAAAAAGGCGGATATACACCAGCCTTGTTTTGACCCCTCAAGGGAAAACATCGTCATTGTTTTATTGCGAAAGTCAGGGAGGGTGCTATGTCCTCCCTGGCAGCCGTCGAAAAATTGAGTTATGCAGCAGGTCGTTTGCTATTCAGCAATTTCAGAGCTAAGGTTTCCGCCCAGGCTTTTACTACATGAGGGACCACACTGTTTCCGATGAACTTTTTCTGCTCGGCCTGGTTGCCCACCATTTTGTAGTCTGCGGGAAAGCCCTGGATTTTTAATAATTCCTGCACCCGGAGCATTCTCATTTTTATGTCTACAAGGCCATATGCTGCCATGAATTGCTTGATCCTGATCCTGACAGGGCTATCGTCTTCGAAGACAGCGATAGATACCGGCCCTTGTTCCACCCGGACGAAATAGAGCGGGGCTTTGTCCTGCCGGGCTACTATGACGCAGCAGGGTTGTTCGATGCTCCCGGGGTTGCCACCCCATGATGGGTTGATAAGGAAATGATGAGGTGGAAGCCCGGGGGCATCGGCGGATTGGACGTCTGCCGGTTTCGAACCGATATCATGTTTAAGTGCGGTAATGAAAGACTCTGCTGTAACCAGGCGATGTTTGTCAATGGGCATAACGGCTCCGGCCGGATCGTTGATGGAGCGACTACTGCTTTTTCCAAATTGCCTTTCGATGAAGTATTCCGGCTTTACCAATGCCTTTCCATCCATGGCTGTGACGGTTGGGCAGGGATCATTTATGGAAGAAGTCTGACCGCCACTTGAGTAGTAGTGAGTCAGGAATTCTGCCTGTACCAGACCAAGACGATTCTGCGTGGTGATCACGGGTGAAGGTTCGTTTATGGAAGGTGGGACGTAGGTGCCGTCTTTTCTTCTTGAGTTGTATTTCAATAAGAATTCCGGCTGGATCAGGGAATGATGATCCCTGGTTGTAATAGTCCCGGAAGGACCTGTTGTGGATATGTTCATTCCGGCAGGGTTTCCAGAGTAGTATTTGCTTATGAAGGATGTGTCGCCCTTTGCGATAAACCTGATCAGCCCGGCATAGATCCTTTCCAGTGTAGCATCCACCAATGGCTTTTCTCTTGTGAATATGCTTTCTCCTTCGTCTTTAAAGTCAAGCACATCTTTTACTGGCATCCATTTTAAAAGCTTATGAGATTCGAACAGTTCCGGGGCTTTTTCTTTTCTTTTACGGCGGGGTTTATCAGAAAGGGGTAGAGAGTTTTCTTTCTCTGTGTTCTTTTCGTGGGTTGGTTGTGGCCAGACAATCGGCAGATCGCCCTTCGCGAATATGCCGAAAAGCCTGTTCCTTGAAGTATAGGCCCCGTAGTTGGCGCTGTTTAGTTCCTTCCAATCATCCCGGTATCCTAAAGAGCAAATGTGTTTCCTCCATCGCATCCAATCCTGTCCGTTCTTTTTTGACTCCGGATACATCTGACGGTATTGCTTTAATATGAACTTCTTTCCTTTTTTGGATTTTACCTTTTTCCACTCCATTGGACAGGATTTATAACCGTCTTCATCCTTAACTATTTTCGACTTCATGGGTCCCCAACTCATGAATTCTACGACATTCTCAATTTTGACATAGTCAGGTTCCAGGACCCGGATGTAGCGGTCGAGATGATCTGCCAGGGTGCGGGAGTCTGCATCCCGCGGCATTCCGCCTTTGGCCTTGCTGAAATTGGTGCATTCAAGCGAGGCCCATAGGACAATTTTTGCATCTGGATAAAACGCCCGGTATAAGTCAACCATTCTGATCAACCTAAGGAATTCAGGAGATTTAAAGAGAATACCGTCGATGACCTGGCCGTAGAGTTTGGTAATGTCTTCGTTGAAGTGATGAACATTCCGGTGGTTTCGCCAGTGTGACTTAATGGCCTTCCAATCATGGTTGACGCAGGCGATCACCAGGGCGACTGCCATCTCGAATAACTCCGCTATTGTGTATCCGTGCGTAGTGCCGCCAAATCCACAGAAGAAATCAATTACTATAAAGAAAGGACTTTTCATACAATTGCTGTTGGGATTAAAAAGATTATTAATCCGATGGGGCAGGGGTAAGGCCTGGAATGGGGCAAGGAGGAACGGAATAAATATTTTATGCCGTAGTTCCTTGATCACATTCCAGATGAACCCCTAAGTTTGCGGAGTAATTAATTTTTTGTATTTTCTGTATGGAAAGTTCGTTGCGAATTCATTTTGCAGCAACGAAGGTTCCAATCTTGGGATCTTGATGTTTAACCGGAGTTTGCAGAGGTATTCGTTGTTTCAAAGGACCCGGATGGGGTGCTTTTTCCCTATACGGGCGGGTAATACAGGGATAGCAGGTAGTGCAATTCGAAAGGGAAACCAGTAGGGAAAATTCGACGAAGAGTAATGCGACGGATGCGTGCGGGAAGGTTTCGGGCAGGGGTTGCCCATTGGGGCGAAACGGAGTGGAGCGGAACGAAATGCAATGAAGTGGAGCTTAACGAAGTGTTGAGGGTGGGTGAGTGCCAATAGGCAACTCCTGCTGGAGAACGCATGCTCAAATATTCCCGAAGTGCTGGCCTTGAGTAAAGCGGGAATTTTTGAGCATGCTTAGGCTTTGTGGAAGTTGCTGGTGGATTTCCCGAAGGCAAACTGCACGCTTTCAGCACTGAAATAAATACGGAATGATCATCACTTCCTTTTGAGTATTAATTTAGCGAGATTGGTTGATTTTGCCATTTTTTCGAGATGGCTGCTAACCATTTTTTTTATGTCCGATTTTATGGAATTGAAATTGTCCTGGAGTTCATGTGGAGAAAGCGTTCGGACAATGGGAAGAGGCGAATGGCCAGCGATTGCTTTTTGCATTTTCTGGAAATCCATTATCATCTCACCATGAAAGACTTTTTGCGCGATCTTATGTTCGGGGTCGTCTGCCACGATGCCAACGAATTCGCCGGCGCTCAGCGTGGAGATAGCGGAGGCGGGTACAGCAGGATCAAGATGGGTGCTTTGACTGATGGTGGTGTCACGAACGCCTGTTGAATGTGTTTCCCGGGGTTGATTGATCTTGCCGATTCGTTCGGATACCAAACGGGCAGTTTCCCCGGAAGACATACCTACGATGAGGTTGGCCGGTACGTTGAAAATAACATCTGCCTTATCCTTGCCATAAGTTTGACGCAGTTGGGAGATATCCTGAATCCCCAGAACGGGAGCGATCCTGTTGGACCTGCCTGTTGCTAGAAGTGTATCTATACCGGGAAACCGAAGAGTAGCAAATTCATCCATTGCGAGGAGACAGGGTTCCTGACCCGGTTTGTTGATGATGCGTACCATCCTTGTCAGATACAGAGAGATGACTGCCCCATAGATGAGCTGGCGTTGAGGATTGGAACCCATACAGACAATTTTTGGATCTTCCGGGTTGTTGATGTCGAGCGCAAAGTCGTTTCCGGAGAGGATATAATATATGTTGGGTGAAGAAAGGGTTGATAATGCAATTTTGACACTGGCGAGTTGCCCTTGTAGTTGCTCGTTGGCTTTTTCAACATAGGCCTCCACGAACGGATTGACTAACGATTCGATTTCAGGAATTGACCGAAGTATAGAGAGTAAACTCGGCAGGTCAGCGTTGATAAGTTCTACCAGGTGAGGCAGGGTACAATATTTTCCGTTTTCATACTTTTTAAGGAACCATAGGTTTGCCGCAGCGAATGTGATGGCAGATTCGATAAAAAAATCGCCTTCTTTTTTTTGCCAGGACTTGTTGAGCGCTATAAGCAGGACTCTGACCGATTCGGTTGCATCAGAGATATATTCCATCTCAGACGGAGGCACAACGTTACACCGGTGTGACCGTTCAGGGTCCTCGAATATAATAGCAAAGAAGGATGGAGGAATCCGGTATCGGTCTCTGTACTGCAAGAATAAATTGTAAGCATGGAGAGTGAGGTCAGCGAATTTGAAGTCATATATGAATGCTGTAAACCCTTTTGCCAGCAACTGATCGATCAGTGGCCGGAAAAAATATGCCGTTTTTCCTCCGCCAGGATTTGAGCAGATCAGCGTGCCCCGGTAGATATTTGGCAGATTGATCGACGAGTTCCTGAAAGTGTTCTGCAGCCGGTACCGGGCCGGGAATTTAAGACCGTATGGCGAGTCGATGACCTGTTCTTCCTGGGGAAACGTTTGATTCAGTTTATTGAACGGGTCATCAGAGGATAGTCGGATTCGTGCCATGACCTGGCTAATGGGGTAAAATAATATAGCAAGACCTGTACAGGTAGTGAGTACATATAAGCAGGCAACCGTAGATAAAGAGTAGGATAGTTGTAACAGCACGCTACTTCCACAAAAAAGCAGACTACCCGCTATTGAATACCAGACGGTATATTTATTTTTAGATGAGACCGATGAGCCAATGCGAGAACCAGCCAGTGCCAGAATTGCTAGAATTTTTGAAGTAAGGTTGTATCTCCAAAGACCGGAGTTGCCAATATTTTTTACGAAGCGATCAATTATAGGGTGAGTAAGGCGCATTTGATCGAGCGCGCCATAACAGAAATAATAGAAATGGAGTACAAGGATCATGACAAGGAGAATCCCAAGAAATGTCCTGATCTCCTTAAGGTTGCCGGTGCTATACATATTAATTATTTAATGGAATCTCCTGGTCTGCTGGTTTCCTTTTTTTAGTTCTTCGTCCGGTTTTGGGGCTTCTGTTGCGTACTCCGAAGTAGATTGGGTAGTTGATGGGCTATCGGGGTGAGAAGAGCTTTCTGTTTTAAGCGTCGTTGGTTTCGCATCGGAGTTCGACTGAGGGTCCGGTCCGGGGGGAGTGGAGAGGTCCCTGGACGGTGTTAATTCAGCGGGAAGGTTTTGAACGTGCTGATGGGTGGTTCCCTGTAAACCGAATTGTTTGAATAGGCCGATCGCATTATATTCTTCACCCAACTCTCTTGCGTTGACCGCAACTTTGCTGGCATGGTCTACATAGGTGAGTTGTATTGTTGACTTATCCTCGGATCGCCAGGTTCGAAGATGAACGTCTTCCTTTTCGAGCAGGTTAATAAAGGTTTCAAGGTTTTCCGGGGATTGGAGCAGCGATACATCCAGTTTTGTTTTTAGTTCGGCCATCAGGTCTTCCCGGCCTAGCTGATTCTGCTCAAATTTATTTTCAAGGAACCGGAGAGTTGGCTTGGTATGGAGGCTGCTCGCCTTGATCGGCGTTCCGATCCCATTACCATGTTCATCGAGCAATCTGTAATGCAACCCTTTGTGATGATGGGTATTCGAATCAGGCCCTCCGGGATCTGCCTTTATATTAAATTCCCGGAGAATGGCATTAAGTTCTTCAACCGATGTGTAGTTGTATTCATTTGTAACTTGAACGACAACATCCTGTATCGCTTTAAGCGTTGGCTGTTCGCCATGGATTATATTTTGATTTACTGGCAGATGCTGCCGGTGCTCAGCTTTCTGTCCCTGAATTTCAGCCCGGACAAGTCCGAATTCCTCTTCGATCTGTTTCCGGGTGGGTTCGCTGCGAACCACGCCGATATTGAAGTCTCTGATCCGGCTACCATCTTCTCTTATCATGGTAGAAATAATATGGAAGTGCGGAACATCCATATCCGTGTGCCGGTAGACGAGATAGGGCTGCTCTCCCATTTCCAGGCCTTCCATATACCGAACTGCAATCCGCGCCATCTGCTCGTTGGAGAGGTCTTCCGTAGGGTCAAAGCTGAGCTTCGCGTGGAAAGTATTTGTTTCGCTATTGGAATTAAGTTCGTTTCTTCTGGTAAACCTTTCTTTTTTTTCGTAGAAGTTCATCTGCTCCGGTTCCTTCAAATAATTACCGGCATGGATCAGTTCTGCTACCCCATGTTGCACTTTTTGTTCATTGTAGCTGAGGCTTTTCGTTAGCGCGCCTGAGGTGCTTATTCTTGCGACCATAATTTATACAGTTGATTTATTCGTATGAGAATGGCGTCGATCTTCTGGTTTAGGATAATTTTATCCGATTCATTGGCGAGTATCCATTGTTCGAAGTCGCCTATCCGCTCCAGTGTGCAGAGCTGTTGTACGGCCGTTTCGAAGGAAGCGCTGGCCTGTTTAAAATCTTTTTTCAACGGGAGCATATCTGACAAAAAGTCATCAATGGATACATTTCTGGTTTTTACATTGACTGGTTTTTGAAGGACAATGTGCCGGACATATGCGCTTATGTTGCGCTGGGTGGTTTGACGAAAGAGTTGTTCGAGTTGTTCGTATTCTGCCTGATTCAGGCGTACCGTAAGCCAGTATTTCCGGACCATACTATTATCTGTCATGGGATCTATATGCTTTAAGAGATTTGAGCTTTACCAATAGTGCGGGAATCGACAGCGTCGCATTCAGGGCCTGAAAGGGGGAGGGGAGCTGGCCGTTTTATTAGATCGTGCCACTTTGTAACATCTTGCCGGGAATGGAGTGGCACGTTTATGCCGCAGAATGCAGGGAAATAATATTGGGTGGTGCTGGCGCTGATCTCTTGGACGGGGAAGGTTGAGAATGGGGGGAAAATCGGCGGAGTTGTTGCCTTTTACGGTTAATTTCAGACCTGTTGGATGGGAGTTGTGCGTGGTGAAGACAAATGTTATGGATGCCTGATGAGGAGGTGAGAGAGTAATTAAATGATCCCCAAATGAGATGTTTAAGAGACCTGAATTTCTCTGCCCATTTACCTTCAGACGTGACCGTTTGTCATATGAGAAGAAAAGGTGAGGAACGATGATAAGGGTTTTGTGAAGCTGCCAAGGGATATGAGCAAAGGGTGATTTTCTGTTTCGGTAAACCCGGATCGCAAATGGATACGAATGATGGTACGAATTATTTTCAGAAATTTGCTTCCGGTCGGGGAATGATCCATTAGTTTGGATCTGGCTTCGATGATTCTTATTTTTCATTCTTCACGGTTTTCAATTCTTCACTTCAGGTCGACTTTACAAATGTACCTGGTTGCACGTTCAGGAAAAATACCCTGTCAAATTCTAACAGGGTAAGCTGGTTGGTTATGTACTATATTTGGGAAGTTTCTTTATTTGTGAAGTATGTAAACTGTGTATTATGAACAAAGATTTGGGAAAGTTTTTTACGACCGTTCTGCGCTTGCCATGGATGAACCAGGGAGTGAAAATCTCTATTAAGGCGAGTCGCAGGGAAATTTTATTGCTGACTCACCTGATTGACCGGACGGTCGGGTCCGAAGAAGCCAAAGGCTATTTGCCTGCTGACTCGATCGAGGGACTGAAGCTTATTGCGGCCGATCTTCTGGCCAAAGCTGAATTGCCGGAGGATTTTGTACAGAGTTTTAAGGCTGCATCGGGGACCAACGTGGGAGGGTGAAAATTGTCACGGCGTAGGTAAAAAAAAGACAAAAATAAGGAGCGATAAGCTCCTTATTTTTTGCAGGTAATTGTTTATGAAGCGTTTTCTTAGGGAATATTGTTGGTCGGTCTGTTTCAAAGTCGCTTCTTTTTAACCCCGGCGTCCTCGTAGGCTGATACCTATGATATACTGGCGCATTAAAAGTCCTGGTATCCGGTCTTATTGGTTATGGCACCACGGATATTTTCAATAGATTGCCATGATTTGAAAGGTAAGCGGTATCTTTTTGAGAACAGGTATTCGCCGTAGTCCCAGAAATGGAGAATGTTAACAGCACATAATCTATAGAGAGTGGTATCCTTGGTTTGCTTCTTTTTATATTCCCGGAATCGGTTTTGGCACATGTGGAAATCTGCGTCCATAAAATTCATTTCCTGGAAAGTGAATCCACCGTCGCCGGTAGAGTATTGACAGTCATCTGTCTTAACAAATGTTTTTACAGGTAAGATATTGCTGATCGCAACAATGCCAAAGATGAAAATGAAGGTCCTGATTGCGTTTTTCATAGAATTAATTACATGGCCCATGACTAACGGGGGATGATAAATTTTGAGACAAATCTAATGCAATATTTGAAGCTTCGGTATCGCCATTTGATTTCATCTGATTTAGTCTCGAATATAACGCTTGTGGGGAATTGTTAATGGTAATCGTATTTGGAGGTGATGACATTCCGTTACCCATCACAATTCCTGCTTGTTGCAATACATAGGGATCCAGCTTTAATGGAGATGATCTGGCTGAATTGAAAACGTCAATTGCGTAATCTGTACAATTAAATTTGTCCAAGGTGTAAGGCTGAGCACTCAAATTTATCGCAGTGGATTTTATGACATCGAATTGTGCAGAATTTAAGGACATGACAATACTTGCGTTGACCTCGTGGCCTCCATTGTTTTTTATCGCTGATGCCAGTGGTGAGAATGGCATCCATATAGATGGTGCGGTTTGCGGATAGAACCCAAAAGATTGCGTAATACTGACGCCACTACCCGTTTTGGTTACAACCAGGAAGGAATGCCCGGCATTTACCCGTCCTGAGAAGTTCATCGATGCATTTGGGGAACTATTTATCGGCAGGTCCGCACAAAGCTGAATTGAAAAGGTTGCTCCAGCATCCGGGATCTGATCGAAACAAGCAAAGATCTTTCTGATATCAAATATTTCAAGCGAATTTATGTATTCCGGCTCGAGATCGAGCGCCTGGCTTGTTAGGCCGCCCAGATTGTGAGATAGCGATGGATTGGTCGGGTCTACCGGAGCATAAGGAGCCGGAGGAGATTGGGGGGGCGCACTATTGCTGCTGCCACTGCCCGAGCCGCCGGAGCCAGTGCCGGGGTCACTCTGACCACCGCCGGAATTGATACCGAGGTCTCCATTGCCTACACCCCCGAGGAGAGCGTCTAAAGAAATATACGGCGTTGGCGGGGCACCTCCGCCGTACCCAACTACCACTACCTCCGGGAGCCAGTCGGCGTCCGGGGCGGGCAGGACCGTAATCGTTCTTGAGTTGACGTCCTTTAGCTGTCTGCCGGATGCCGTCTGGGGATGCAAGGCATCTATAAATCCGTTTGTTATGGTCGACCTTAGGATTGTTTTTCCGGATAATGCAGAGAGGCTTATTTCCTGGGGGATCCCAGGAGTTTGGGAATTCGGGCTTGTACTATTGTTCAAATGAACGATCCGTCCGGATAAAATATGCCCGACCGAATCTGTCCGTAAAAGCAGAAAGTCCTCTTTTATCGGCTTTCCGAGGAAGGGCAGGCGCATTGACCAGTATCCACTTCGGGATGTTTTTGTCAGGTAGGGTTGTGTAGTGTCTAAACTACTGAATTCCATGATAGACACGCTATCCCTGAGATTGGTAAAGACCGTGTGTAAGTATGGATCTGCTGTCTTCTGATATTCATCATTCTTTTTGCAGGCAAAGAGCATTAAATTCAGAACGGAGACAATAATAATTAACTTTTTCATATATTGATTAGGTTTAAACGTTTTTAATCCTGTTGCATCTTTTGTTGCATAATTTCTGTGACTTCGTCGAGGAATTTGGTGATCGTTATCTTTCTGCTCTTGATCTCCTGTCCCTTCCCGTAGTAGTTTCCAAGGTCTGCGCCAAAGAACGATTCTAATTCTCCCATGATCAGCTTCAGCGGCGCTTTTCCCCCGTTGAAGCTGCCTTTGTGATACAATGCGTATCCAAGTTCGGCCAGATCGGTCGGCGCGTCTGTCCATATTAATTTAGTCCGGGCGCCCCCTGTTAGCAGCCCGGTCGTTGGGGGATTTCGGAGCAGGTGTAGTTCCTTTTTCAAATATTCCTTCAGCTGCTCGTTGGCAAGAAGGCGTGCAGTCCAGTAACAACCGACACTGAAATCGGGCCCCATGATCACCTCAACTTCATCCATCATACCGTTTTCCTCAGAATTCCGGATATAGATACGATCGTCCATCCGGGTACTGCCCTCATAATAATATTTATAAAAGTAACGATGGAATTCGTAAAATCTTTCCGTTGCCTCCAATTCGTGCAACAGAAGGGATTCGACCCTTTGTCTACTAGCATGTTCCTTTTCAAATTCAATTCGGTATTCTTGTAGCCGATAGAATAAATTGGAATAAAACTGCGGAGCCAGGTTTTTAAAGTAATGGATCTCTGCCTCTATTGTTGGAAAATGATGTTGTCTGATCGTAGCGACCAGCCGGGAAAGCGTGTGCTTTACAACTTGTAAAGATTTGTAAGACCTGGTTAAAATGTTGATCTCGGAAGAAACAACTATCAGCATATTCGATAGGTCCTCCTTTAGTTCATTGATAAATTGCTCCATGAGAAAAGGTTTAAAATTGAGTGGCATTTGTAATGCCTGACACAAATCTAAAAAAACCTTCGGAACGAAATGCAGCCAAAGTAAGATAGTGTGAAAATACACTCTCATGGATATCCGCAAATGGCTATCATGTAAACTTAGCCTTTCCCCCGTGACTTGCCCAGACGACCGTCACGGGCCAGTTGTGCTTTTGATTTTGCTAGATAATCGCGTTTGATTTTAAAGTAATTCCAACGGCCGACGTCAAGGTATGAGGCCATATCACTTGGGCTTACGCGTCGCAGAAGATCAGGCTTATCTTTCAATAGTATTTCATATTTTTCTTCCGGCGTTCTCCGCTTGTTGGTACTGCACCGATTGTCCAGTTGAACATAATAAATGTTAGATATTATTCGGCCGTGAAGATTGAATTCAGGGAAATCAATGTAGGTCTGCTGCAGCTCGTCGAAGCTGATGCCGACGCATTCGCAATCTTCCAGCGCTTTATGATACTCCTTCGATTCAACCTGATCGAAGAAGCTGCCCACTGATATGCATATATCTTTTTCCTTTATAAACCAATCGGTTATGTCCTTGCGTTCCAACATATGATAAATGCGGATCAATCCTTTTTCAACATAGAATATTTGCCTGCAGATTTCCCCAGGTGACAAGATCAGGTCCCCTTTCCTGAATCTGATCGGCCGGATAATACTTCTTAATCGTTCCTCCAGATAGGGTGATAATGGCGCGAGTGACTTTAGCATCGAGATGAGTTCTTCCATAGTGGTATAAATGTTTAGATTTTCTTTTGGGTGGCATAGTGTCTTGCACTAACACAAGAGATGCTGTCTAAAAAAGGAAATTAAAATGTTTTGCCGCAGCCCTATTGCAGTGCGTGGGGTCGTCCCCGTTTGTTAAATTTTTTTCCCATATGTTATGCCAACATATGGTAATGGCTTAAATCTGGTTAGATAGTTTTGATGTCAACGGACAATGCAAAGCTGAATAATTCAAAGATGCCTTGCACGAATAGCTGCCAACGCTCACATTTAATCGACATTTTTTAATGTGTTTCTATGTGAGAAGTATGTTGTTTGTCCCTTGCCAAACGGTAATGGTAAAAAAGCAATTTATTGTTTATGAATTCGATTATCCAGGAGTTACGTCAAAACCTTATGAATGAGTTGGAACGAGTTGATCCGGGTGAGAGTCCCGTAAAAGGGTTTGACAAGACGGTAAGAATTATCCGGCGTTTCATCGGCGATCTAAAGATCAATTTGAGAAATTATGAGTTCCAATCAGTGCAGGAGGAGATAGATTATTATAGGAACGATGCGGTATTTTTTTATCAATTGTATTTTGAGCACGTAAAACAATATGGTCTGGCGGTTGCCCGGATTACTTTAACCAAACCGGGTTTTGATCAGTTTATCGCCAATGATATTGCTGAGATGGAAGCTTTTCATAGGAAACACCACGGTCTGGTACTCTATTTTTATTCAGGAGAACGAGACCTTGATGATAGTATTTTTGTCTGGAACAGACCGGGTATGGGCGGACTGGCAACACTTGAGATCATTCTCGATGAATCCCTTTGTATCGGCAGCTACCTACTGGCTTGGTCTAATTGTTATAAGAAGTACAAGGTGATTTTGCAGCAGGCAGCTGCCGGGGAATTTCAATCGGAGACGGGCGACATTTATGAATGGGCCTGCTCTGATGCGGATGCTTCGGAGGTGATGAAGGCGTTGTATAAAAAGGGAGCCATCAAGGTGAACGGGAAGGAGGCGAATATTAAACAGTTGTCGGAGTTCTGGAAGATCTACCTGAGAAGGCCTGTTAAAAATGTTTATGACCGAATGAGGATCAATCAGAAAAGGAAGAAGGATGATACGCCGTTTCTGAATAGTTTGATCTCGGTGATGAAGGAAGGGAAGGGAACGTAATTTTAAAGTTCGATCGCTGATCCAAGTAAATGATACAAACCAGGTTAATGATACAAATTCTGATAGACGTGTTAGATTGGATGATTTTCGTGATGAATTTACCAATCAGCGTGTAAGATGTTATAATTGCTAAAAGCGCTACTTTTTTTGTGTCGTAATTCTTCCAACGTATGGCACAATCAAATGTAAGGCGATTGACCATTGGTGGCGTAGTTTTCTTAATAATTTGAGAGTGTAAAATAAACTGTGTCAGGATTTAAATTCTTAACTTCAAACACATTAATGGCTTGTAAATCAGTAATAATGTTTGCCGACCGGTTGGCGATGACGGCTATTATATATATTCCTCCACACGCGTTCATATAGTCTTTTAGGTCTTTTGTCCCTCCTATATATAATAAACCATGTTTGTCAATGCCATAACCTCGATCAATTGATTTGTAAACCCCGTTTGCATACTAAAACACCATGTAAGTTCCTGCATGCCCCTATATTTTACCAAGTCGCCAAAAATAAGGGGCATTGTTTTACTTTCAATTCATTAGATGTTGTTATGACAGGATAAGTTTATTGTTGCTTAAGAATTTAATATTAAGCACTTAGATGATCATTGAAAAAACAATTAGCTTTTTTATAGGAAAAGTGAAATAATTTCTTTTATTTCGTTACTCTATTCCCGTCCCTCTCTCTAACTATTATACCTAACTCTTAAACCAAGCTTACATGAGACACTTCTCCATCTGTGTGCGTGATCCTTTGCGCATAACATAGGCGTACCAATCCTGGCGGTTACGCCGATCGGCCCCAACAGTATGTTTTGCTTTTCATGTTTCAACGGTACGCTGTTACTGAAACCTATTTGCATGTCTAAAAAAATGGTTTTTGGCCTGTGGGTATTGCTTTGCATTGCCTGCAAGGATGCTTGCGCTCAGTCTGCGGACTCGTTAACGGGAAAAGTGTTGAGTTTTCCTTCCCGATTTTTGTGCAATCTTCATCGGAAAACTGCGAATCTTGATCAGCAGTTGACAAAACAGACAGAAAGATATCTGATAAAGATGGCCAAACGTGAGCAGCAGTTACAGGAGAAGCTGTCTGCGACCGATTCAGTTGGAGCAAAAACTTTATTTGCAGGATCACAGCAGCGATATGCGGCACTGCTTCAGAAGATCAGGACAGATACCGGTAGCCGTCGCCAGGTGATCAGTGGTCAATATCAGCCCTACGTAGATTCTTTACAAGGGATGCTGGGCTTTCTTAAACAAAACCCGAAATTACTGTCCTCCGGATCACTTCCTGCCTCAACGAATATACAGTCCGGCCTACAAAGTTCGATCGGTCAGCTACAGCAATTGCAGGCCAAAATGAAGGACGCCGACCAGGTCAAGGCGTATGTTCAGCAGCGCAAACAGCAAATTGGACAATACATTGCCCAGCATGTTAATGTTGAAAACCTGCTAGGAAAGTCTTACGCAGGTCTGAATCAGGATACATATTATTATTCCCAACAATTAAGCCAGTACAAGGAGTTGTTGAATAACCCCGACCAGATGGAACGCAAGGCCTTGGCTCAGCTCGGACAGCTGCCCGCTTTCCAGACGTTTATGAAGAATAATTCGCAGCTGGCCGGCCTTTTTGGTATGCCTGGCAATAGCGGTCCGGCGCAGGCGCTTGCAGGTTTACAAACGCGTGATCAGATATCTCAGCAAGTGCAAGGTCAGGTTACTGCTGCCGGTAGTGGCGGTATGGACGCCCTACAGTCCAATCTCGAATCAGCCCAGTCTCAGTTGGATGGATACAAGAATAAGCTGGGCCAGCTCGGAGTCGGATCGGGTGACGCCGATATCCCGGATTTCCGGCCTAATGACCAAAAGACAAAAACCTTCTGGAAAAGACTTGAATACGGTGTCAATTTCCAAACAACACACAGCAACTATTATTTCCCGGTTGTCACAGATCTTGGCCTGTCGCTTGGCTATAAGCTTGGTCACAACAATGTTGTCGGGGTCGGGGCCAGTTATAAGATCGGGTGGGGTAGTGGCTTTAATCATATCGCTTTATCAAGCGAGGGAATAGGGCTACGCAGTTTCCTTGAAATACAACTGAAGGGCAGCCTTTCTGCGACCGGCGGGTTTGAATACAATTACACGACGCCATTCACTTCTTTTCAGCAGCTGAAGCAATTGCAACACTGGACGAAGAGCGGGCTGATCGGGATCAGTAAGACAGTGTCGATGAAGAGCCGGGTGTTGAAGAAGACGAAGTTGCAGCTGTTGTGGGATTTTTTGAGTTATCAGCAGGTGCCGAAGACGCAGGCGGTGGTATTTAGAATTGGATATAATTTTTAATTGAATGATATCTGAACGTATATGTACAAGAGAATTATAAAAGCAGGATTGACCTCATTAATTTTTCTTTTAGCTAGGGTGGAACCAGGATATTCGCAAGCTGGTGTGGGGCCATATACTATGCCTTCGATTGGTAGTCCCGTCCCGCTGGCTCCCAATGCAGCGGCATTTGCGAAGTATGGTGAAATACCTGTTAGCCTTTATACCGGAATACCTAACATTAGTATTCCCATATATGAGATCAAATCGGGAACACTGAGCATGCCAATAAGTCTAAGTTACCATGCCGGAGGGAATAGAGTAGAGGAGATATCCTCATGGGTTGGGCTTGGATGGAGTCTCAATGCCGGAGGAGTGATCAATCGACAGGTAAGAGGACTTCCCGATGAGGGTGACGGGGGATATTTGAACGATTATCATACGCTTAATCAAGCGATATATGGCGGGCTGTCAAGCAGTTCAGATCGATATACGTTTTACAACAACGTAGAGAATGGTATCATGGATTCACAGCAGGATCTTTTCATATATAACTTCGGGACAGAGTCAGGAAAATTTTTTCTCGATTCGACAGGGAAGGCTACCTCCATTCCGGTTACCCGGATCAAATTTGAGCTAGGCACATTCGAAGGCAGTACAAATTGCTGGAAAGTAACGGATACCCGTGGCGATCAGTATTTCTTTTTAATGAAAGAAACAACGACCTCTACTCCCTCGTCTAGCGGCTCACGCACTCCAAATCCCCCTCCGCCCGCTGTCACCAGCTGGTATTTGACGAAAGTGAAAAATGCGCAAGGGACGGATTCTATAAGTTTGAGCTATACCGCTTTTGCTATAACGACGAATACAGGTATTGCTCAAACAAAGTATCTCCTTGAATTGAGCGGGGGTGGGTGTTCCCAGAAAGCCCCCGACTACAGATCAGGTGCGAATATCACATTCGGCTGGGAATTAAGCGAAATCGATTTTAATAATGGGAAAATTGTTTTCAATACAGCTGCTGAGGCGAGGTGTGATCTTTCGACGGATCGAGCCCTGTCATCGATCGAAATTTTTAATTCTTCCGGGTCCTTTCATACAAAATATCAGCTGCATCAAAGCTATATGTCAACCAGTGGACCTGGCTGTGACCAGACCAATGAGGAGAACAACCGTCTATTCCTGGACAGTCTCAGTTATACAGATGCTTCCGGAGCGGGATTGAAACGCTATTCGATGACCTACAATAAGTCAATTGCACTCCCTGCCAGAAGCTCGTTTAATCAGGATCATTGGGGCTATTTCAACGGGGCGGATAATCAATTGAATTTTGTGCCGACCATGGACGTAGTCGCTAACGGCACAATTGTTCATCTCGCGGGTGCCAACCGGGAACCCAATAGCACCTATAATCAGGCGGGTATTTTGCAGTCCATAAAGTATCCGACAGGTGGTCGCACCGATTACGAATATGAAACCAATACGGCCTACAATACGAATATCACTACTTCGACAACTGCCGGTACACGTCAGATATTTATTTCCAATGGCACTATGAATGGCAGAAAATACCTGGACACGACATTTGTGCAGGGGGATTTAGGCATCAGCTTATTGGATGGAGTAAATGCACAAATTTCGATCAACAACGGCGGCAGTGACCTTTGTAATACCGGCGCCGCCATTGGCTGTCCTATAGGCAGTATTACAGGTCCTGTGACGATAAGTCCTATTTATCAGAACGTTCCATCCTCCTTTTTGCCAATGGGAACTTATCATCTCGTCATTGACCTGACCAGCGTCCTGGATCAGTCGATCCTGGATAACTTTTTTCTAACCATCTCCTGGCAGTACAGCAGCATTAACTATGACACCTTGCGGAACAATACCAATGTGGGCGGCCTTCGAATCAAGCGGATCGCCAGTTATGCCAGTGATAATACAAAGACTAATGTGCACAAGTACAATTATTTTCTTCCTGATTCCGTAAATCATTCCAGTGGTTTTTTAGTCAGCTTGCCGGAATATCAGGGAGAGATACAAATCCCGAGTGATGTTATATGTAGTTATCTAACGTATAGTTCTTTTTCCAACTATCCGCTGATTAGTACCAATGGCTCATATACCGGTTACAAATATGTACAGGAGCTGCTGGGGGAGAATGGCGAATATGGAATGAACCTTTACCAATTCGTCGCGCCCGATAGCGTCACGGATATCGTGTCTACAGTCAGCCCATACCCGCCTGGTACTTCGTTTGATTGGGAAAGAGGAATGCTGGTACATTTAAAGTCTTATCGATGGGACGGTCCTGATCTGGGATATCGATTGGTCTCAGAGACCTCTAAGGTGTATGAATTCAATCGGACCGTCTCTTTATTGGGTCTGCAAATAACCAGGACAAGATTTAATACGATTGCACAAAACGATGTTGACGGCCCGGACGTCTACCTCCTTTCTCCATTTCAGACGGCCTCCGGATGGTCGCCGCTGATAAAGCAGATTGATGTACAATATGATCAAAACAACACATCGGGCATTGCCTCAAGGACAACCAACTATGTCTACAGTGGTCTTCATTATCAACCCATTCAAATAGCAACAGACAACAGTAACGGCGAAACCACAGTTGCAAAAATGAGCTATCCATTTGATTATACCGGCCTGACGGGTTCGGATGCACTTACGAAGGGAATGATCGATCTTCAGAATAGCAACATAGTAGCCCCCGTTATTGAAAAATATATCCAGAGGGTTTCTCCAGACGGAAGTCTCATTGGAACGGTGAATGCCGTCTTCAATTCGTATAAGCCTGCTTCCCTGTTGCCGGATACCGTTTGGCAAACAGAATTTACGCGGCCATCTGCTGACTTTTCTCCGTTGAGTGTAGCTGGGGGGCGGATAATAAAAGATGGATCTTATCGCCCTCAGCTGAACTATTCGAAATACGATGCCAATTTGAATATTTCCCAGCAGGAAAAAATAGGAGATATGCGGCATGCTTATATTTGGGATTATAAAGGAAGCTATCCTATATGCAAGGTGGATAATGCAGACAGCAACAGTATTGCTTTTACTTCTTTTGAAGCAGAGCAGACAGGAAATTGGCTAATAGGAAGCGGTTCCCTTATTCCAAGCAATGGATTGACGGGGCGTGCATCCTATATGCTATCCGGTGTAATTTCCAAAACAGGTTTAAATCCTTCTGCCGTCTATATTGTTTCATACTGGTCAAAGAATTCTGGTGCATTGAATATACCGGGTACCCTGTCGGGTTATCCACAAAAAGGAAAAACGGTCATAATCGATACTTCCAACTGGACATTATACATTCATAAAATTACCGGGCAGTCTACTATTTCTATCTCAGGGGGTGGCCAGATCGATGAACTCCGTCTTTACCCGGCTAATGCCCAAATGACGACCTATACGTATGATCCATTGGTTGGGATGACGAGTCAGACGGACGTTGGTAACCGGATTACTTACTATGAATATGATGGCCTGGCTCGGCTAAAACGTATCCGCGATCAGGACTATAATATTCTTAAAACACTTGAATATCAGTACCAGGCCCAGGGCGGCTGCGGCGGTGGATGTAGTAGTGTTGTCATGCAGACATTGGCCGGAACCAATACACTTGGGTATCCGGTCGGTGTATTTGATGTACATGGTAAGTTGTTGGGTAACGCTACCGGGCCTGACCAGTATGTCAGCCTTTGGAACAATGATACTGCCGATGCTGCTATTGGAACACTTGCAAAAGGCAGTGATTCATTGCATTTTAATATCAGTGTCAATGCAGGAAAAACGTTGCCGGCAGGCGTTGCCGGCTGTCGGTATTACCAATTTGATATTGGCTGGAACTTGCTCGATGGGGTCAGGAGCAATAATGGAGTCTATGTGGATTTTGGGGACGGGACTGGCATGCCTATTCCCGCCAACAATTTAAATACGTCCGGAGCGTTGCCGCCAAATACGGCTTTTAGTTTTGGGTATTTCACTCATACTTATCCGGATACAAGTATAAAAACGCTTACCTTCTATCACAACGACGGAACGGAAAATACCGCTCTGGACAATGTTATAATTCCTGCCGTCAGTCTGACTAAGATTCGGAATTTTCGTGGAAACATGCCGCAGCAAACGACCTGGCTGGGTGGGTCCTGTTACCAGTATGCCAGTGCCTGGTCACTGGACAATATAGCAAACTGGAACAGTATTAGCTCTGTAACCGGATTCGCTCCACATACCGGAGATTCCCAGACTCCCTGTGAGAATTTGGCTTATCAACAGGATTTCATGAAGAACAACCCGGGCTTGAATTATATTAATACTACAAATTTCTCTTATTATCAGGCGGGTTACAGGGATACGACCTTTAAACTGAGTAAGTTAAAGACGGACTGGAATACCTACTTCACTCAATTGCAAGGGCTTGAGATCTCAGATGAACATTGGGATCGGGAAGACCTTTCACATCTGACGCATTTGACCGATCTGCTCTTGTTCGCTACGAATCATAATCACTCGAATGATCCGACCAATAATTCTGTAATACCTATTCCTGGTTCTGTGATAGATAATATTATTATCCAGATCGCAGCCGGTTCCGGTCAATATAATTCAAACGGCATAATCAACATCTTAAATGAGTTTAATGGGAGGACGTCGGCAAGTGATGCTGCGGTAGCTTTCCTGAAATCCAAAGGTTGGCAGATCTATCTCACTTTTTCTCTACAATAAACAGATGCCTTAACAACAAACTAATGCGTTAAAATCGATAATTATGAAAAGAATTTTGTGGGTAATAATAATGGTTCATATTGCCTTTGCTGGTAGAGTACATGCACAAGTTGTCATCAGCTTTAACTTTTCGGCAGCAGCGCAAACAGTTTCCGGCTGGATCAATGTATCGGGTCCCTTCCGTATCCGTAGCATAACGATGAGAATCAGGAGACCTTAAAATAATTAGTTTTTTATCAATCATAACAATCGTTCATAATGTCTGTTTTCAAAAATGTAATAGCTGTTTTCTTGGTGCTTTGTGTTGCGGGCACTAACCAAGCGCTAGGCCAATTGGCCAGCTTTAGCTTTTCGAATACACCGGAGGCTCCCGTTGCGGGCTGGACCAATGTTCCCGGAAATCCATATAGTTCGATGCTGACAGCTACAGCAAATGGAATTACTGTGAGCTCGGTAAGCACCACCCATTGGATGCCTAACGATGCGTCTTCCTGTTCATTTGACTATTTGGGTGCCTCTCCTGCCACTTATTTTCCGGACCTGGTAATGGGGAATGTCTGGCTGCAATACAATGGCTCATCTTATAATCAGGCCCTGTATAGTCCGGGGAACGACCAGCTGGAATTAAGCGGACTTAACAAGGACAGCACATATATCCTTCGGATGAGCTCCAGCGATAAGTATTTTACCGGTTCAACGGAATATGTTGTTGAGGGGCAGGTGGTTTCAGCTCCCCAGTACCTGGACACGTATAATAATCTTTCAACCGGGGTTACATTTCAGCATGTCAAGCCTAATTCAAGCGGTGTTATCAAAATATATGTTGCCGGCGTAAACAATTCCACGTTTGCCGTTATCTCCGGCATACAGGTTTTTTCGGGTTCGGCTAATGTAGGTGCTCCTGTGGTGGCTATATCTGCTCCAAAGAATGGGACGGTGATCTCGGAGGGTGCCAACCTGCTTATTAATTGTACGGCATCGGAGACCGGCGGTTCCATTGCCAAAGTCGAGTTCTTTGCGGACACGACCAAAATAGGAGAAGTCGATGCGGCGCCGTATAACTTTACCTGGGTCAATCCAAATCCTGGCAATTACCTGATCACTGCCAGGGCTACTGATAATGTTGGAACGATCAGCACGGCGGCTATAAACATAGGGGTGGAATCGCTGAATTATTTCTGGTCGACGACCGGCAATATCGCTACCGGCGGGGACACGAGTTTTGTGGGAACGGTGGATACGAACCGGCTTGCCTTTCGGACTAATAACGTCGAACGCATGAGTATCCTTGGTGACGGGTCAATTGGTATCGGCACAAAGAATACATATGGCTATAAGCTGGCTGTAAATGGGAATGCCATATTCACAAAGGTCCGGATAAAGACGGCGGGTACCTGGCCGGATTATGTATTTAAGAAAGGATATGTCCTACCAAACCTGAATCAATTGGAAGAATATATCTCATTGCACAGGCATCTGCCAGGGATTGCACCGGAAGATGAGGTAAACCGGGATGGGTTCGATGTAGGCGAGCAACAGACTGCGCTCCTGAAAAAGGTGGAGGAGCTGACGCTGTATCTAATCGATGAAAATAAGCAGTTGAAAGCGCAGAATAAAGAGAATGTGGATCAGAACAAACAGATCTCGGAACAGAACGTCCGTTTGGAACAGCAGCAAAGAGAGATCGACGAACTCAAACGTTTGATAAAGAAAAAATAATCGATTATCAATCCCACTGACCATGCGGCATAAGACCTTCTATAAATTATTGACGGCGTTATGTTTGGCACAGATTATGGCTGCTACCGGGTATTGCCAGGTGGCCAATAAGCCGGCCACGACAGTCCAGGTGCTGGCTCCATCCGGGACAGTCGCTACTACGCCGGGTGGCTATATTATTGGTGGCCAAAGCCCCTTGATTAACTATGTCCGCGAACGGGATGCGATGGGGCGGATAACCGATACGTTGGTCTTTGCCAGCGCGGGTTATATTGACGTCAAGCAGACTACCAGTTTCTCCGACGGGCTTGGACGTCCTTTGCAAACGGTACAGCGGCAAATGACTCCGGGCAATAGCCCGGTGGATCTTGTTGCGCCGGTGGTCTATGACGCCTTTGGCCGTGAGGTGTACAAGTATATGGCCTATGCGGCTATTTCGGGGAATAGCACAGATGGAAGTTTTAAACAGGACCCCTTTACCGATCAAAATAGTTTCTATCAAAACACGTATACGACGGAGCAGCCCGCTTATACCGGCGAACAGGTTTACTATGGGCAGACCAATTACGAGGCTTCTCCGTTGAACCGGGTATTGAAGGCTTTGGCACCCGGTAATAGCTGGGCTGGTAGTAATAACGGCGTTGCGATGCAATACCTGGTGAACAGTGTGTCGGACAGTGTGGAGAACTGGAATATAACCACCGATCCACTGACCTACGCAGGTAATGATATTACGACCAACATCCCATCCGCGGCTGGTTATTATTCCGCCGGTGAACTGTATAAGACGGTGACAGTGGACGAACAGGGACATGCGGTAGTAGAATATAAGGACAAGGAAGGTCTGGTGATATTGAAAAAGGTGCAGGTGACCACGGTGGCGGGTGACTATTCCGGTTACAACGGCTGGCTTAGTACCTATTATGTTTATGACAAGATTAATCAACTGAGGTTTGTCCTGTCTCCAAAGGCAACAACCATAGCTTATTTAAATGGCTGGAATCTTGGCTCAGATACGACGACGATAAATGAGCTTTGTTTTCGATACGAATATGACGGTCGACAGAGGATGATAGCTAAAAAGGTGCCGGGAGGTGGATGGATTTATATGGTCTACGACAAAAGAGACAGGCCGGTGTACACTCAGGATGCAAACATGCGAACCCGAACGCAGTGGATGACTACCCTATACGACGTGCTCAACCGTTCCACTGTCACGGGCATGATTACTTATACTGGAACTCGTGACCAGCTGCAAACATATGTAGATGCTAATACGGGTAGCGGAACAAGCAGTAATCTCGCGATAACAGGAAATACACCGGGCGGGATTCTTCCGGAACTATACCTTACCGGGCTGCAGAATGGTGACAAACAGGCAACCGTTGGGATTACGCTGGACAACGGCTTTAACTCCCCGGACACAGTGGACTTTACAGGCGAGATCGTGACAGGCGGGGTAACCGGCAACCCTTTTAGCGATACATTAAGCATCCTTGATAATCCTTTACCGGGCGGAAGCAATTTTATCGCCTTGAGGATGATCTTTTATGATGATTACTCCAATACGCCAGACAAGCATTATGCCTCTATTTACAACGGTTTGCTTGACGAAGGGACGAACCAGCATGCAGAAACGCTTCCGGCGGTTAGCGACCAGCAAGCAGTGCAAACGATCGGTCTGGTGACAGGGACCAAGGTTAGGGTAATTGAAGATCCCAATGACCTGACGAAAGGGAATTGGCTGGCGACGACGTCTTTTTATGATGATCGTACGCGGGTTGTTCAGACGCAGAGCGATAACTACAAAGGAGGACAGGATACTCTCGCAAACCGGTATAATTTTACGGGTCAGGTTATCTCCAGTTATATTGCCCATTCAAATCCCCTGGCGCCTATTAATGGCAATACACGGATCAAAACCAATCTGAATTATGATCATGCCAATCGGTTGCTGGAAGTTTATAAGACGATCAATGATGCCGACAGTACGAGAAGGCTGCTCGCTAGCGATGATTATGATCAGTTGGGTCAGATGAAACAAAAACACCTGGGACAGCTGGCCGATCAAAGTTTCCTGGAAACGCAGGACTACAGCTATAATATCCGGGGCTGGTTGAAGGGGATCAACAAAGATTATACGAACAATGACAACAGCCATGGTGCGAATGACCGCTGGTTTGGGATGGAACTGAGCTACGATTGGGGATTTGGGACAAATCAGCTGAACGGTAATATCTCAGGTAATAAATGGCGCAGCAAGGGGGATGGCCAGCAGCGGGCCTATGGTTATGGTTATGATAATGTTAATCGGCTGCTTTTCGCCGATTTCAACCAAAATACGGGTGGGAACTGGGATAAGACGGCTGGTATTGATTTTAGCTCAATAATGGGAAATGGCAGCGATCCGAACACGGCTTATGATGAGAATGGAAATATTAAAGCCATGCTACAAAGCGGCTGGCAACTGGGGGGTAGCCATCCGATCGACTCTTTGGCCTATGCTTACTACAATCACAGCAACAAATTGCAGAACGTTATAGATGGCCGGAATGATCCACTTACTACTATGGGGGATTTCCGGACATCTTCGATCAGCCCATATAATACCGGTAAGACAAGTTCGGCCATCGACTATAGCTATGATGTTAATGGTAATATGACCCGCGATCTCAACAAAGATATCGGTAGCCAAACGGCTGACGGGATCATCTACAATCACCTGAACCTGCCCTGGCAGGTGAAAGTGCGGTCGGGTACGGGTACCAAGGGCACAATTACCTATATCTATGATGCTACGGGAAATAAACTGGAAAAGAAGACATTGGATAGCGCAGGTGGATTGCAGACTGTAACGACTTATATCGGCGGTTTCCAGTATCAGGGTAAGCAAGCCCTTAGCTCCGGCAGTACTCCTGCCGACACGCTTCAGTTATTTGAACATGAAGAGGGTAGGGTAAGGGTTACCACTGATACGGCCGGTGGGCAACAGCTGACGGCTTTCAAATATGACTACTTTATCAAAGATCACCTGGGCAATACGCGGATGGTACTGACCGATGAGCAGCAGTCGGATAAATACCTGGCGGCTACGATGGAGACGGCCAATGCCGCCACTGAGGAATTGTATTACAGCGGGCTGGAAAATACCCGGACGACCCTGCCACCGGGTTATCCTGTGGATACAACGACCAATCCGAATAACTATGTGGCCCGGTTGAACGGGGCCACGGCTGGTCCGAAGGTCGGACCTGGTATCGTTCTGAAAGTAATGGCAGGGGATCAGTTCAGCGTCCGGGCCAGCAGTTGGTACCGGCTGAATGGGACGGCACCGGGTACACCGGTAAATCCGCTAACTGACCTGCTGGCTTCACTGATCAGTGGTATCGGCGGACTTCCCGGTGGGGGACATCCAAGCCCCGCGTCATTGACTGCTAACCAGGTACCGATCAGTGGGAATATCACCCAGTTTTTGGGAGATACAGGGACAGCTATTGTCCAGACCAAGCCGCATGCCTTTGTGAACTGGGTGCTTTTTGATAACCAGTTCAACTATGTAGCGGCTAGCAGCGGGTTTCAGCAGGTTGGGGCTGATCAGGAGTTGAAAAAACACGTCCTGACAAATTTACCCATAACCGAAAGCGGATATTTGTATATTTACACCAGTAACGAGACGCCGAATATCGACGTGTTCTTTGATAATTTGCAGGTAACTCATACCAGGGGGCCGTTGCTGGAGGAAGATCATTATTATCCATTCGGGTTGACGATGGCGGCCCTTTCCGACAAGGCAATCAAGTATGGATATTCTGAAAATAAGCATCTATATAATGGGAAAGAGATCCAAAACAAGGAGTTCTCTGATGGATCGGGTCTTGAAGAATATGATTATGGCGCCAGGTTTTATGATCCTCAAATAGCACGATGGAGTGTTATAGATCCAATGGCTGACAAAATGAGAAGGTTTAGCCCATACAATTATGGGTTTGATGATCCCATTAAGTTTTTAGACCCTGATGGGATGGTTCCTGGCGATTTTTATGATCAGCAAGGAAACAAAATAGGCACTGACGGAAAAAATGACGGCAAAAAATATATAGCATTATCTCAAAGTGCAACAAACGATATTAAAAGCCAAACCGCGCAGGGAAATAATGTAGTTTTAAGTGCAGCGGATAAAAAGGGAATTATTGAAAATCCCTCAAATGGCGAAATTCAGGCAATGGATGGTGCTTATAGTAGGACTGAAGCAAATGGCATGAAAGAAGAAGGCTTTAATGTTGGCAAGGACAAAAATGGAAATCAAATAATAGAAAACAATCCTCCCGGAACATCCAATGAACATGCAACAAATGTTAAGGGTTGGGAAAATATGAAAGCAAAGGGAACTGTGACGACAGTGTACGATGCTCACACCCATGGTGCAGAAGTTAAAGTTGAGGCCAACGGGGATGTTATTGTAGGAACTCCTCGATCTTCCCCCGGTGATAGGTCAAACCCAGACCGCGCTCAACCAAATGTAGTATTAGGGTATCAAGTAAACGACATGAGTGATGTTCCTGCTAAAGACTTGCAACAGGCATCAAATGTAAGGGGGACATACATTCCTTTATCTAATTTTTCCTCACTTCCCAAAGTTATTACATATTACAATAGTTCGGGAAATATAGTGAGTATGCCTTATTTAAGCTTTAAAACTACGGTTCAAAAAATAAGTTCAAGCCAATAATAGTATTATGACTCTACTCCGAATTTTACTCTTGATGTCCCTTACTTATACTGTGAGAGGGCAAAAATTATCAATCCCTTCATTGGTCAATGATATTTATAAAAATGACGTTAAAGCGGAAAAAATTGATACAATACTGTTTCTGAACGAATGCAATAATTGTTTCTTTATATCCAATCCGAACCCCAGGAATAATATTAAAGTTGTATTCTTCAACTCCAAGGATTCAATGACAGCTTATGTGAGCAGACGAAAAGAATGTCTAATTTTTAAAGCTGATATATTGGAAGTCGGGAATAATGTAATGAAGATAAGGAGTGGATTATATAGGTCTTCCTATTCAAATGGGCGAGGGGCTGCCGACTTTTTGTTTTTCGTCGATGAAAGAACAATTAGCCTTGTGCTGTTTAATAATAGATGGAAGTTAAACAAAACAATAAGCATTGAAGATCATTAATGGGTTTACCTGGAAGAAGATGACTATTATCCGTTTGGATTGACAATGGCGGGGATTAGCGATAAGGCGCTCAAGAGTAATTACGCTGAGAATAAGTATCGATTTCAAAAGCAAGAGTTGCAAAATAAGGAATTTAGCGGTGGAAGTGGGCTGGAGGTGTATGAGTTTAAGTATCGGATGGACGATCCTCAGATTGGTAGATTTTGGACGATTGATCCTTTAAGCGACTCATTCCCTCATAACAGCGTCTATGCTTTTTCTGAAAATAAAGTTACGGGACATATAGAGTTGGAAGGCTTGGAAGCAGTAACGCCTATTTTTGGAAATGATATAGGAGCCTTAGCCGGCGCTGGCAGGTTGCTCTTCCATGGTATTGATAATGTTTTAGGTAAAGTTGTTGGGGCAGCTTTTGCTCCATTCAATATGTTGGCAGCGGTGGATGAGTCGGGGAATGCCCATGATCCTGCAGTCAAAGCTAGACTCGCTAAAGAAGCGAAGGGATATGCTGCTGAAACGCTTATGAATGTGGGATTTGGTATGGCTGTAGAAAGGATTGGAGGTTCGATTTTTAGAGGATTTTCCCCAACAATAAACCCTTTTGATGGAGTCATAAGTTCTTCAGCAAAGGGAGATATAGGAGAATCTCTAACTCATGACATACTAAAGTCACAATATCCAGATGCTAATATCCTGCCGGAAGTGACTTTTCAATTAGATGTAGCTACGATGAGAGCTGATTTTGTTGTTATTTAGGATGGCAAAGTAATTCATGTAGTTGAGTCAAAGGTAGACGGCAGCCCATTAAGTAATGGGCAGAAATTGTTTTTTAATGATAAGGATCCGGGTGTCCTTGTTGGTAACAACGCAGGAGCTTTTAAAGGATTACAGGTGGATCCCAATTCAATACAAACATCGATTTATAGGTGGAATTCCCAAAATGGGTTATTTGTTGTACATTAAAAGAAAGCTTTCTTAAACTGATAACTAAGAACGATATTGTCGCCAAAGTCTTAGACTATTTAGGAGAAAAATCAGGTGGTCTGAATTTCAAACCTGATTATAAGTCTTTTTGTATATTAAGAAAAGGAACAGAATCAGTTTTAATTTATAACCTCTTATTTTATGATCGGACGAATGTAAGGACAAATATGAAAGGGGTTCAAATTGAACCTTATATTTGGATCAATATTAAGCCTGTAGAGAAGATTTATAAAGAACTTACATTAAACAAATATTTGAAGAAAGATACAGATTTCATCACTGTTGGAAATAGCGTAGCTGATTTGATGGCAAATCCGGGTGGAATTTACAAAAAAAGAAATAACACACTGAATCTATTTGTTTTTGACGATAAGGACGTCGAGATTGTTTCAAAAGAGCTTTTGAAACATTTCCAGGATATCGCCTTAGATTATTTTAATAAATATAACAGTATCAAAGCTGTTGATGAATCCTTAAATAGTTATCCGTCGGAATATTGTGTACACATGAGCAATGACACATATCGGTTTATGAAAGGATTAATTGCGGCCAAATTGGAAAATAACCCTAATTATGAAGACCTGTTGCAAACATACAGCGATCTAATGACTATGAGGGCAATGCCTCAGAATTCGTTTGAAGAGCTAAGCAATTTGAAGAAGAAATTCTCTTAAGCATCGGTTTTGGTGCTGTCTCAAAGTATCCACTGAGCAATGCCTTTTTTTTGCCTGTTAGGGAATTGAAACAATGGCTGCCTTTATGACAAATAGCCAATACGGCAAAAGCCGCAACCTGATTGGTGCCAAGAGCCCAACGGAGAATTCATTGAGGCTTGAACATGGGCTTTCCCAAAGGGTTGCATACGATATAGTAGCGGGAGCTTCCAGAGATCACAATTACAACTAAATATTATTTTCCGAATGAGAAGTTTTACAGGTCTGCTGATGGTTTTCATTACTTTAAGTATTTTGTCCTGTAATGAAGATCTTTCCGTCAAGAACGCTAACTCGAAAAATTATAAAAAATTGCTAATTGAAATTAATAGCCCATATTCATGTTATAATCAAATTGAACTGAATAACAATGGTTCAGGAACAGCATTAGGTGGGTATATTGATACAGCAGGTCAAAAAAAAATTATAAAAAGTAAAAAAGATTTCATTATTCGTCAAGATAGCGATATTATAAAGATTTCCAATCTAATTGATCAAATGCAACTAAGGTCGCCTGTTCTTTCTGCACGCGGATATGACTTATACCATTTTGTATTCACCATAGATGGGAAAAAGTTAGTTGACAAATACGGCCAGGATAGTTCGTTAGATAATGTATTGAGGATTTTAGCGCCATACGTTCGAAATGAAAAAGCGGGGCAATGTGATTTTTTTAATTTATTTAAGTAAACTTCCTATTAAAAAATGAGAATTTTCGAAACAAAGTTCGCTTTTTTAAGATTATGAAGAGGCGCTTTTCGGAAGTGGGTCAAAATGTAAAGCCCCCAGATACCGGAACTCTTCCTGCCCCATATTTCAGCTTCCAGTTGTGAAAGGTCCCTTCCGCAATGCCATGTGCAGCACAAAATAATTTTATAGATTGACCACTTTGAACTTGCTCCTGAAGCAATTTTACGATAGCTGCCTCGCCTCGGAACTTCCGGGCGGCTTTCTCCTTCTTTTCCTCCATCATGACTTTTAGCGGCTAATGTAGGCTAACCACCTGGCTATAGAAAGATGCACTTAGCCGGAGGGATACCTTTTAGAGCCGTTTTTTTGTGCTTGTATTTTAATAAAATTGTACGAGTCGTACACGAGTCGTATTGTATTGATTTCATCAGACTGTTGGAAGGGCTGATCTTTGTCAAGCAACAAATGCGAATGGTATGCTTCGACAAATCAGTTGGCATGAATTTCTTCTTTTTCTTTCCATTGTATTAGGTCTGGTCTACTTATATATCGGAATAAAGTTTGGTTTTCCGTATTACATCGCGCGTCGTAAAGGCGCTATGAGTCAACGTGCACCAGGAACGATCGGTCAAAGTATTGACGGGGCTGGCGATACTATAAATGGTATCGCCGGCAGTAGCACGGCAAGGAACAAGGGCAAAACCGCTAGTGACTTCCAGTTGCTGGATAGGATCATTGATAATTTAAAAACCGCTATCGGGAAGGCCGTTAAGGATGGTGTCGGAAGGGAAGATCTTATCGATGTAATCAGGCTCCGTATGGAAGAGGCAAGACCGTATAAAGGGACAGGATTTGGCCAAGCCATTTATAATGCCATCAACAGGACTTTAGCAAGCCTTACGATAGACGGTTTGAGCGAGAAGGAAGCTGAGAAGATTTGGAACTGATGGTGTACAGATCAGGAGCAAGCGTGGGTTGATGATTTATCTGTGAGACTTCGGCCGGTTCGGTTATCGGGATCAACGCCTACGATAGATGGCGCGGTAGACGGACAGGTCGAATAGAGTCCAGTCAGAAACAGGTCATAATAGAAGGGGTGAATGGGATTGATCGGGTAGGGTTCAATGGATCATGGTCGGGTAGGTTGGAATGATCGGGTAAGGTAAGGCGCCGTTCTGTCCCATGGTCGGAGGTTTATGAACAGGGGTGGGGGCAGGCGGCGCTTTTTTATGAAGGGGCGCTTCCGTTCGATCGGTGTTAGATTGGTTTTCGCGGAGGCTGGGGTCGGCGGAGCGCCTTTTTATATGTAGGTCTTTGGAATCAAATCGTGTGGAATATGAAAAAGAGGAGTGAAGGAAGCGGTTTACGGTTGTTGGGGTATTTTGTTGTATTTACGATCGTTCCCTGGTTTATGATGGGGACCGCGATGGCTCAGCCGGATGGCGCGGCAGGGCTTACGAAAGCAAACGATATGATCCGCGGGTATTTTCAGTACGGTGCGGACATTCTTTACGGGGTCGGCGGGCTGGTGGGCTTGATCGGGAGCATTCAGGTTTATAATAAATGGTCGCACGGCGATCCGCATACTGGTAAGGCAGCGACGAACTGGTTTGGGGCCTGTATATTCCTGGTGATCGTGGCGACGGTGCTAAAGTCTTTTTTTGGAATTGTTTAGTCACGGACTGCATGAGGGGCATTGTATGATTGGAAGAGGCTTTGATTATGTAGCAACGATGAAGAGTTGTCGGATGAGCCATTTGTGCATTGTTATCGTGATAATATTTAGGGTAAGGCTATCTGAAGGACATGTTGAGGTGAGATAGTTTTTTAATTGTTAGGAGCGATTTTGTTTTATTAAAGCTGAATAGTTATGGTTTCATATACGATCAATAAGGGGATCAATCGCCCTGTTACGTTTAAAGGTCTGCAGGGCCAGTATATCTGGTGGTTTGCCGGTAGTATGATCGGGGTAATGATCCTATTTGTTATCTTTTTTGTATGTGGGCTAAATTCCTGGGTTTGCGTATTTATCGCATTATTTGCAGGAGGTGTGCTTGGTACCCGTATAATCAAGCGTAGTCAGCAGTACGGCCTGTACGGACTTATGAAAGCGCGCGCGGCCCGGCGTATTCCGACGGCGATCCGTTGCCGGTCAAGGGCGGTCTTTTTACGAACCATGTAACCTCAATTTTAACGATATGGAAAGTGTGTTTGAAGCGCTGTGGCCCGTATGGACCACGGAACAGGATTGTATTGTGTCGAAGAACGGGAATTATACTGTCGGATTCGAGGTGGCCAAGCCTGAAATCTTTACGCTGACTGCTGAGCAGTATGAGATGCTGCATGGTGCATGCGTGGCGGCTCTTGGCTTATTACCTGCGGGAACGATCCTGTCTATGCAGGATTGGTATACCCGAACCACTTATCAGGCGAATATGGAAAAGGTCGGGGAAAGTTTTTTGGGGAAGGCAAGCGAACGTTTTTTCCACGAACGGGCCTATATGGATCACCGGTGTTATCTGTTCCTTACCAGGAGGGCCGGAAAATATGTTGTGAATTCCGGGAGTAGTGGGATCTTCCGGCGGAACCTGGCGCCAAAGGAGACGCTGGATCCGTCGATCATTGCCGAATTCATCAGTTGTGCGGAACGGTTTGCGCAGGTTTTGAGTGATAATAAGCTGATCCGCCTGCGAAGGCTGCGGGAGGAGGAGATCTGGAGTTATAGCGGCAAGACCGGGCTTCTGGAACGATATTGCAGTCTTCTGCGCCCCGGGGAACCGGCACTGCTGAGTGATATTTCATTTACCAATGGTATCCGGGTGGGTGATAAGGTGTGCCAGTTGTTTACGCTGGCGGATGTCGGTGTGTTGCCGGCCTCATGCGGGCCCTACCGGCGACATGCGGGTTACAGTACAGAAGTAGTGCCATTTATTGTCGGCTTTACGTCCAGCCTGGGTGCTGCATTGAATTGCGATCATATTTATAGCCAGTATATCACCGTTGGCGATAGGAAGACGACCTTAAAGCGAATGGAATCAAAGCGGCAGCGGTTGCAGGCCCTATCGAATTATTCAAGAGAAAACGCGGTGGCGTCGGAGGCGGTATCACAGTACATAACAGAAGCTATCGAAGAAGACCGGCTCCCGGTGAAAGCACATTTTAATCTTCTCGCATGGGGAAGAAGCGGAGAGGAGAATGTCATTCGTAACGACGTTGCATCTGCTTTAGCCCAGTTGGGTGTGACGCCGCATATTGAGACCGTAGGCGCTGCCCAGCTCTGGTATGCTGGCATCCCGGGGAATGCAGGGGAGATCCCGGAAAATGAGCAGTTCGATACTTTCGCGGAACAGGCCGCTTGTTTTTTGAACCTGGAAACAAATTACCGGACATCGGTGAGCTCTTTTGGGTTAAGATTGGGAGACAGGGTAACAGGACGGCCATTGCATGTCGACATCAGTGAAGACGCTGTTCGCCGCGGGCTTATCGGCAACAGGGGAAAATTTATCCTGGGTACGAGTGGTGCCGGCAAATCTTTTTTTTGCGCGACGATGGCCGCAGCGTATCATGCCCAGGGGGCGCATGTTATCATCACGGACATCGGGCACTCTTACCGTGGGCTCTGTGAATTGCTAGGCGGATACTATTTTACTTATTCGGTAGACAACCCCCTGCGATTTAATCCTTTTCACCTGGGTGCGGGTGATCGACTTAACCCGGAAAAAACAGAGAGCATCAAGGCCTTATTGCTTGCGTTGTGGAAGAGGGATGACGAATCACTGAACAGGTCCGAGTATGTAGCGCTAAGCAATGCCTTGCAGTTGTATTATGACAAGCTGGATCATCATCCGGAGATATTTCCGTGCTTCGATAGTTTTTATGGGTTTCTCCGGGATGAGTTCGCTGCCTTGCTGTTAAAAGATAAAGTAAAAGAAAAGGATTTCGATATTGAGAACTTTCTTTATGTGCTGCGACCATTTTTCCACGGTGGTGAGTATGATTACCTTCTGAATGCAAAGGAGAACCTGTTTCTCCTGGACCATCGATTTATCGTATTTGAGCTTGACGCGATCCGCGATCATCCTATTTTACTGGGGGTAACGGTGATTGTCCTGATCGACCTGACGATCACCAAGATGAGAAAATTGCAAGGGGTCAGGAAGCTTATGATCTTCGATGAAGTATGGAAGCCGATCGCAAAGAAAGGGATGGCTGAATACCTCAAGTTCCTGGCCAAAACAGCCAGAAAATTCTCCGGCGAACCTGTCTATGCCACACAGGAAGTCGATGATATTATTTCCAGCCCGATCGTGAAAAATTCCATTATCAATCTGTCCGATTGCAAGATCCTGCTCGATATGGGGAAGCTGCTGTTCCGCTTTGACGAAGTGCAGGCGCTGCTGGGGCTCACAGAGCATCAGAAGGCACTGGTACTTTCCCTGAATAAGGCCAACGATCCGAACTTAAAATACAAAGAGGTCTATATCGGGCTTGGCAGCGAATCGAAGGTCTACAGAACAGAGGTCAGCCTCGAAGAATACCTGACCTATACCACTGAAGAGCGGGAAAAGGTAAAGGTCATGGAATATGCGAAAAAGTACGGGAGCTTAAGACGGGGCATCCAGGCGCTGGCTGCGGAGATACGAGCGGGCGGTACTCTTTAATTATCATTATAAAAAACTGACAATGAAAGGAAAGTATTTGTGTGTAGGACTACTGTTGACCCTAACCTCATGCGAATGGGGGAGTAACAAGCTACAACCGGCATTCATAACAGGCGCCTATGTCTGTACCGGCGCAAGGTCGAAAGTAATAAGTGATACATTATTTATTCATGCTTCAGGCCTGGTGAGGTGTTTCCGGATAACGCGAAAGACAGTTTACAGGGGATCGGCAAAGAAGCCAGCCAAACTTAAGATTGAAAACTGCACCGGCGTTTATGACAAGTTGACCGGTATTATGGATTGCGGAGAGACCGGAGATGTTCTCTTTTTTGATGCACAAAATACAGATGGCGTACAAACCATACGCGGGGCATATAAAAAGATCGAGTACTGAAAATTGTGTGGTATGTATTGTATACGAAAATACGATGATTGCTGGAGGGTATTTAATCTGGATTCGGAGTTGGGACGACCACTTTCGATCGAAGAAATGCAGCAGGCGATAATGGCTATCGAGCCACTGAGGGATTCGGATGTGCTGAGTTATTATACCGATAAGCTGGACTGGATGGATGATAAACCTTAATAGAATGAAGCATTTGATCTTAATAGGGGGGGTGTGTTTTGGTTTGGCGCTAGCGCCAACAGAACGATCATTCGCACAACTGGAAATTGTGGACGAGATCATAAAAGCTGCGATCGAGGCAGTTGATCTTGGTATACAGAAGATCCAGAACCAGACGCTAATCCTTCAGGATGGACAAAAGGCGCTGGAAAATGCAATGGCTGAACTGCAACTAACTGAGATCACAGGGTGGGTTCGCCAGCAGCGGGATCTGTATTCGGGGTATTACAATGAGCTCTGGCAGGTAAAAGACGTGATCTCGACCTATAAAAAGGTGCGTGCGCTGATCGATAAACAACTGCAGCTTGTCAATGATTATAAACGGGATTACGCGTTGGTACAGTCCGATCCGCATTTTTCGGCGGCCGAGGTAAGCCATATGCAAGCCGTGTTGGATCTCATCTTTAAGCAGAGTGTGTCCAATGTCAACCAGGTTGCTCTCGTTCTGAAGGCATTTGTCACCCGGATGGAAGATGGCGACCGGTTACGGATCGTCGATGAAACCAGCCGAAGGATTAACGAGAATTCCAGCGTCCTAAATCGGTTTATGCAGGAAAACGTGTTGCTAAGTCTTCAGCGCGCAAAGAGTGAAGGAGATGTCCAATCGATAAAGGCTTTATATGGCGTACAATAAATGTTCTGTTATGCTGAAGTTTGCGATTTTGATTTTTATGGGATCAGTTGGCGTTGGGGCAGCATCGGGCCAAATGGTGGGTACGATGGAAGATCAGGTGGCGGCGCTGGAGGCCTATGAAGTGACGGAAGCAACCGGGTATGCGATAGTAGAAAAAGGGTTGAACGTCTATTCCTCTGATAAGGGTGATGAGTTTGCGCTTCATAGCGACTATTTTTCTTCCTTGCGTCTTGTGAATCCTGGGCTGCTGGAAGCCATGGGCTGGGATAGTATTGTCGCGACGGAGAATTCTATAATCACCAGGACGTCTGCTGCATTGAGGAGGTACACAAACTCCTTGTGTTTGGGGGCGAATGAAATGGACTATTTCTCCCGGATCTTCCATATTGTTATCAATAAAGGCATGACCGATGTCCAGCATGCCCGGGATGTCCTGACAGATGACAAATTGATGTTAACCGACCGGGAGCGTATGGAGCGTGTCCGGCAAGCCCGTGATGATGTGAGGGAATGGTTAATGCTTGTTGAAGACATTATTGGGTCAGTAGACATTCTGGTAGAGCAGCGGCTGAAGGAAGGAAGAGGAGATGCAGCAATAAAAGGGTGGTATGGATTAAAGTGACGGGTTGCACTGATTAATGGTTAACAGGATCGGAAAGCAGGGGATTGTCTATGAATTAAAACGGGGTGTGTATGAAATGGGGAATGGGATTATTGTTTTTATTGACGGTTGGTCTGCATGGCAGCGCTCAGACGATTCCGCAGCTTACGGAGCAGCTTGCATTGGATATCGAGAAGCTCGCGCATATGAAGGCTATTTTAGCCGATATGTACAATGCCTATACGATTATCGACAAAGGATATTCTAACGTCAAAGCCATCGTACATGGGAACTTTGATTTGCATAAGGGTTTTCTGGATGCATTGTTTGTGGTGGCGCCGGCCGTAAAGAATTATGGCAGAGTGACCGAGATCATCAGCGTCGAGATGAATATTGTCAGGGAGGGTGTTGCCGGGTATAACCAGGTTAAGGCAGATGGCCGGTTTACGGCTTCCGAGCTGGGTTATCTGGGCTCGTTGTATAACCATCTTCTGGAACGGAGCCTGGACGGTCTGGACAATCTTTCCCTGGTTATGACAGATGGCCAGCTGCGTATGAGTGACGCGCAGCGATTGGGGATGATCGACCGCATATGGGCGGAACAGTCGGACAATCTGGCAATGCTTCGATCGGTTAACAGCGCGACTTCCCTGCAATCCATGCAACGGGCGAAAGCGGGAGGCGATATTGAATCGCTGCGGAGTATTTATGGTATAAAATAAAACGGGTGTGATATGAAAAGAGGGGTGTGCGTTTTTATGGCCATGGCATTTGCATGTTTTTTTCCTGGTCTATGCCAGGCACAAAACGGTGCTCTGAGCGATAATTTACAGGGGCTGCAGGTGACGCTGGATAATGTCTATAATGTCATGATCACCAAATGCGGCGCGTTGATCGGGGTGGCGAGCGGTATAGCAGGATTCGGTTCGCTTTTATATATCGGATACCGGGTCTGGGGCCACCTGGCGCGCGTGGAACCAATCGATTTCTATCCGTTGCTGCGGCCGTTTGCCATCGGCATCATAGTGAGTCCAATCGTTTACCCGGGGATCATCGGGGCTATGAAGGGTGTACTGGAACCGACAGTGACGGGGACCGCTGCCCTGGTCGATGATTCGAACAAAGCCATAGCGAGCTTATTACAGCAAAAGCAAGATGCGTTGAAACAGTCGGCGGAATGGCAGATGTTTGTTGGACCGGCAGGGAGTGGAGACGTTTCCAAATGGGAACAGCTGTCGGGCGAAGCGGATTCGGGATTCATGAGCGGAGTGTCAAACAGGGTTAAGTTCGAAATGGCAAAGGCGTCCTATAATCTGAAGAACTCGGTGAAGGTCTGGCTATCGGAAATACTCCAAGCCTTGTTCGAAGCAGCGGCGTTGTGTATCAATACCATTAGGACGTTTTATTTGATCCTGCTCGCCATTTTTGGGCCATTGGTATTCGGACTAAGTGTTTTCGATGGATTCCGGCACCTGGTGGCCAACTGGTTTGCGCGTTATGTGAATGTGTTCCTTTGGCTGCCGATCGCTAATATCTTCTCCAGCCTGATCGGCCAGATCGAGGAACAGATGATCAAGGCCGATATCGCCCAGTTGCAGGCTACGGGTCACACTTCTTTCGGGGAGACTGATGCAGCGTATATCGTGTTTTTAATTTTGGCGATAGTGGGGTATTTCACGATCCCGTCGTTTGCCGGATGGATCGTGAATGTGAATGGGCATGGGGCGCATTTGGCGAAAGTGAGCGGAAAATGATGAAGAGGGGAAATGTTGAAAAAGGCATAAAGTGAGAACTGAAATTTATTTGCAGGATGCTTTGGAGGGGATAGAACAGCTAGCTGATGCATCTGTCCAATGTTGTGTAACAAGCCCCCCTTATTACAAGTTGAGAGATTATGGGATTGCTGGTCAGTTAGGCCAGGAAGCGACACCGGATGATTATATTCAAAAACTAGTGAAAATTTTTGGGGCATTGAAAGCAAAATTGAAGAAAGACGGCACCCTTTGGTGTAATCTCGGGGATACATACGTAAAGAAGAAGGATGTTGTGAACGCTGATAATATGACCCTTCTTAATAGGGGTATGCACTATAAGGCGAAGGATTTAATGGGTATTCCGTGGGCGGTAGCGTTTGCTTTACGCGCCGACGGCTGGTACTTACGACAGGACATCATATGGCACAAACCCAACCCAATGCCAGAGTCCGTTACAGATCGCTGTACAAAGGCCCATGAATATATTTTCTTGTTAAGTCTATCGCCAAATTACTATTTTGATCAGGCAGCTATACGGACATCATTGCGTGGCTCAAGTGTTGCGCGACTTTCACAAAATGTCCTGGGTCAAAAAGGAAGCGCAAGAGTCGAGGGTAAAACGAATGGACGTATGAAGGCGGTGTATGGAAAACGAAAACCTCGGACCGGAATCGATACTAATGGCGGGAATCAAGGTAAGGGAAATATCCCGATTGGGAGAGACGGTAGAGGCTTTATTGGACATTCTGGAAATCTAACTGCTAAAGGCGAGCTGTTCACAAATGGATTCGCCAATAAACGATCTGTATGGACTATACCGACAAAGCCATCTTTCAACGAACATTATGCTGCCTATCCGGAAGCGTTAGCAGCGGATTGTATACTTGCAGGTAGCCGGCCGGGCGATCTGATATTGGACCCGTTTGTTGGCTCGGGAACGACGGTTTTGGTAGCGGCTCTTCTGGAACGGGAATTCCTTGGATTCGATATTAATCCACGGTATATAAAGCTTGCAAAGAAGCGACTGAAGGCGAGATTGGGAATGTTTTACCCTGATGGGTTAGATGAGTGAAAATGATTGTTTAACGGGTAATTGTGAAGAGTGATGTTTACAAAAGTGAAGAGCATTGAAAGTGCGTTTCAGCAGGTTCGCTGGATCTGCGGATTGGTTATCGTGTGTGCGTTCGGGTTCGCAGGTTATGTCAAATACCAGTCTTCCGGGGAACTGGCAAGAGCCGAGTCTAGGGTATACATTCTCTCATCCGGCAAGGCGATGGAGGTGCTGGCGAGCGACAGGAAAGATAACGTAGCGGTCGAGGCAAGGGACCATATCGGCCGGTTCCATGAACTGTTCTTTACGCTTGACCCGGATGAAAAGGTCATCCAGGGGAATATAGGAAAGGCGCTGTATCTGGCGGACGGTTCAGCAAAAAGTCTATATGATAATCTTCGGGAGACTGGTTACTACGGAGGCGTGATCAGCGGCAATATCAGCCAGGTAATCACTGTCGACTCTGTTATTCTGAATATGGAGCGATATCCATTCTACTTCCGGTGCTACAGCATAATGCGGATCATCCGGCCTACCAGCATCGTAACCCGGGACCTGATCACGGAGGGGTATTTGCGGAATGTGAGCCGTTCGGATCACAATCCCCATGGCTTTCTGATTGAACGGTGGGCGACGTTGAAAAACCAGGATGTGAAGGTCGAAACAAGATAAATAAATGTGTATGAGAAACAGAAACTATTTAAGGAGGCCAGGAATCCTGGATAAAGTAAGGCAAGTTGTAAGATTAGCTGGTATACGGGTAAGCATGGCTTTGGAAAGAAAGACGTCAGCGATGCCCCGAAGACGGCTTAAACGATATTGTCTGGTCGGTTTTTTGGGTTTCTCGCTCTGCTATGGCTTTGTGATCTTCCGGAATATCGCTGGTGACCCGAGGATCGAGGTGCAGGCGATATCGGTGCCGATCCCTGCTGTCAGCCGTGATAGTTCAGGCATGGGTAAGGTGCAAAAGGATCGGTCAGCTGTAGGCAAGGTGAACCGGGATAGTGCTGGCGAATTTACCGGAAAGTTGGATTTGGGGCATTGAGGTAAACATTTAAACCGGCTTTTATGAATAAGAAAAAGATGAGGGTATTGTTATTGGGGCCGTTGGTTGCGGCAGTGCTGATTAGTCTTCTGTTTTATGCAATGGGTGGCGGTCAGGGGGTGAAGGACGCCACTCCGAACAAGTCTTCGAAGGCTGAAATTGGTTTTAACAGCGCCTGGCCTGTCGCGCGGGTCAGCGGGAGGGATTCTGGTACAGATAAAATGAGCTTTTACGATAAAGCGGACAAGGATAGCGCCAGGCTGCGGGAAAATGTATTGCGCGATCCTTACCGTGGGCGTGAAGACCCGGCAGCGGAGAAGAGAGGAAAGTGGCTGGACCAGAGGGCCAACGGATTTCAGGGCATGCGGAGCAGACAGGATACGCTCGCCGATCGGGTGCTGGAAAGATTGGAAGGGTTCAGGCAGGGTTTGCAACAAAAGCCTGGTCGCACCGATAGCCCGGTGATGGTTGTGCCGGGTCAATCGGAAGCGCTAAACAGACTTCGATATGCGATGGACCGACTCCGGTCGGTGGATACTACCTCGACGGACCGCGAACTGGATAAGTTAGGCAGTCTTTTGGATAAGGCGATTCAGATCCGCCATGTTCCGGCACCTGCTATCAAGCCTGACACTGAAGAGGAGAAAATGAGCTATCCGGTTTTGGCTACAGGAGCGGCCAGTCGATGGGCTGAGCCGCGCGTAGGGGCCAGATTCTATGAGACCGGTGATGCAGGAGACAGTACTGAAACTCCGACACCGAATATGTTTGAGGCGGTAGTTGACGGGGACCAGGTTCTTGTCTCGGAGGGTACATTGGATCTTCGATTGACGTCGCAAGTTGTTGTAAACGGAGCCATCGTTCCCCGGAATACCATCCTTCACGGCCGGGTCAGCCTCGCAGGTGGGCGATTCCAGGTGAGTGTAGCGTCTGTGCTTGTCGGCGGATCGGGGTACCCTGTGTCTATGGCTGTATATGATACCGATGGTCTTTTGGGTATCCGTATCCGCGAGTCCCTGGCCAGGGATGCGTCGAAGGAATCTGCCAGCGAGGCGATAGGAACAGTCGGTGTAATGGGTTCTCTTGATCCCTCGGTAGGGGCGCAGGCTGCCAATGCAGGTATTCAGGCTGCACGGAGTTTACTTAGCAGGAAGGTACGGCTTGTTCATCTTGGCATAAAGGGAGGGTATCGGGTCTTTTTGAAAAATACAAAAACGCATTAATATGAAGGGTATGGTTGTGTGGATGGCGTTGCTGTTAACGGGGTATTGCCAGGCGCAGGAAATTCGGCTGGTGCAGCTTCCAAGCGTAAAGGTTCCGGTTTGCTTTAACCGGATGACTAACCTGGTTTTTCCGGTCGGAATCCGGAAGGCGGTATGGGTGAGCAAAGATGTAGTGATCCGGAGTCCGGGCGGGATCGAGAATGTGCTGGAGCTACAGGCAGCGGAGAAGGAGTTTGCTCCCACCAATTTAAGCGTATATGGAAGCGACGGACGGTTGTATAGTTTTGATCTGACTTATGCGGATAGTGCTTTGACATTGAACTTTTCGGTTCAGCTGGATAGTTTAGCCGGCTTTGGTATCCTTGTGAAAGGCTGGCCGATACCTGAAACGACTGTGGGTAAAGATGCAGATAGCCTCGCTAGATTAGCCGGGTCTATTGCAGCGAAGGCTTCCGATGGGGGTGTGGTCCTCAGAATAAAGGGAATCTATCTGAAGGATGGTATGCTGTGGCTGGGAATGCGTGTTTCTAATCATACGAAGGTACCTTTTCGGCCTGATTTATTGCGGTTATCAATAGTAGATAAGAGCCATGTGCGAAGGATGGCGCAGCAGTCGCAGGGTATCGAGCCGTTGTTTGTTAAATTACCTGGTTCGGTGGTCAGGGACGTGTCATTTGCGGTGGGTTACCCGGTGTTCACAATAGGAAGGAAGAAAAGGCTGGTTCTGCAGTTGGCAGAGGTAGATGGTGGAAGGGTTTTTCGGGTGAAGATCGGGAGGAGGTTGTTGTTGAGGGCGAAGGGGTAGGGATGGTTTGGACGGATCATGGGGAACTGTTCACGGGTATTGGCGGAGTTGATCTTGTCCCAGCAATGATAGGATAGAAGAATGTAGATATGTAAAAGCTTTGATGTGAATCATGTCGAATTTTTTAGGGCGATTGCTGAAGATCCCAGGATAACTTCTTTACATATCAGCTTGTATATGTCTTTGCTCTATTTGAAGGAGTTGAGACCGATTGGTCAGCTGCATGTCTATAGTTGTGAAGTCATGGGGTTAGCAAAGATTTCCAGCCCAAACACTTACCGAAAAGGGATGAGAGACCTGCAGGCTTTTGGGTATCTGATCTTTGAGCCATCTTTTGATCCTGCGCAAGGTAGTAAAGTAATTCTGTCAGGAAGGGCTATGGACTCCGGGGGAAAGGACGCAAGCGAGCGGAGGGATCGAAGTTATTGAGAGTTGGCGCTTCGTCCTTTTCGCCGGAGTTGCCAACGGCGAGATAAGGCCGGGAGTTGTTCTATTGCTGCCCGCCGGCGGCTGCATAAGTATTGCCTGGTCGTTTCGTCTGAACGATGTCGGAGCAACGTATATTTGTTTGAATAGTATTACAACCTTTGTATTCCACGGTTGCTAATAATTCCATGTGTGTCCGTTTATAAAACAAAGGCACCTTTTCCGACGCCAGGGATCGGGAAATTTACAGAAGTCCTACCGGGAAGGAGCTACCGCTGAACCAGAGGACAAGGGAGAATAAGCGGATGTAAAAAACGAAAAAGCCTCCAGGACTAGCCGGAGATTTTTCAATGAAGATTGGATCTCGTTTTTATAGCGTCGGTGAACGGACCGGGGTTACGGCCATTGCTTCAGAAGTAGCTCAGGACTTTGGATTTTCGAATATTGGATCAGGGTAGGGTCGGTTGTTTTTGACTACACAAAGATGCGACGGATGCACGCACAGCGTGAGAAAAGAGGGCTGAATTCCAGGTGGTTATTGCTAAACTTACCAGGCGTTAGGCACAAACCCGTAGTCCTGGGTATTTGCCGAAGCAACAAGTCGTACCTTTACGTTCTCATGGACAACGAAATGGCTTACCAACTACCAGCCGAGAAGCCGGAAGAGAATAATTTTTACGCGAGTTTCGGAAGTGTTCCGCTGCTGACCATCATCAAGCTGTTCGAACACCTGGGGTGGGCCGTTCGCAAAGCGGGCTGGACGGAGTGGGAAATGACCAATGCCTGGTCGGAGTTGCACCTGGAACCCGACAGCTTTGGCGTCTTACTGAATGGAGCAGTGGCTTTTCATCCCGATACTATTGACATACTGAATGGTTTGCTGGATAGGGTAGGTGCGGCTTACCAGTACGAGTTTTACGACGATCAAAAGAACCTACTGCTGGAAAAAAGACACCCCTGAGGGAACTCGTCCAATAGTGATGCCCAACAGATAAAAAATAGTACTCGGCTAATCAACAACTTCAATAAAGGCCCACTGGCCGTCTATTTTATAAAACCGCACATAACGCGTCTGGTTGCTGGACACATCGAGAAAGGGGACCTTCACGTCGAGGGTATTTCTACCTTCATATAAGGGAATTTTTTTTCGTGCCTTGTTCGCCAGCTGTGATCTGGACAAGGCATTGTCTTTTGTTAACTTTAGCATATACCACGGCTTTTTTAGCGGCTGGCTGATGCCCGGTGTTGAGGGTTAGCGACAGATATCCTTTTGCTTTACGTCACTTTGGGCGCCTGGCCAGGATTTCGAGTACAATCCCCGCCAAAATAAAAACGACCCCCAATCCCCGCATGTATCGGGTATATTGCGTCGGGGTCAGCCGTTGCAGGTCAATATCGGTAGTTTTCCAGATCCCTCTGCGGAAGATATTGGGCTTAATTGATATAGGATTCCGAAACAGAGTAAAATAATGCCGATGCGTGCCATCTGATTGTTCCAGTTTAAGGTTGCCAAATCTACCACTTTCTCCTTTATTATCGAAACTGGAAGGGTAGGGTACTGGCAACGAAGCTACCGGGCCTGTCAGCCTGAAAACCAAATAGGAAATAAAATGCTGCAGGCACTGTTGCAGGAGTGTGGGCTGAAAGCTATATTCGCCCTTGTAGAACGATTTATCGTAACCGATGGCCAACAAAATACTACTTTTCGCATATCTCCTTTCAATCCTTGCGCTGGAGGCCCATGGCCAAAAGGTAGGGACGAAGCAGGTCCTTACGAAAGAGATGGCGATAAAGATGGTGATGCGTTTACCCGAGGTCAGGAAAGCCAATGCGTATATCTTACAACACTCGATAGACAAACGGAAGATCTTTGCTATGATTTACGGAGAGCCTACCAGGCAGCAACCTTACTATTGGGTAGCGGTAGGAGAGGACAACGGGATGTGTTTCGTGACGCATTTTGGCTTCCACGTCTATATTCGAACCGGGAGGATATTGTACGTCGATACCATTAACGGTACGGCGATCGATTTGCGAACCTGGAGAAAAGGTAGAACAAAGCAGTAAAAATCCATCCACCTTGACCTATACACGAGGAGATCATTTGCCGGGTAGGGCAACCCAACCACAGAAACCGGTAAATACCTACATTTGACCCCATGAACCCCCACCTACAGTCCATTTTACAGCAGCCCGCTATAGAAAGAAGTAAAAAGGTCGAGATCTGGACAGCCATTGCCGAGAACCGGCTGACTGAGGCGCTCAAGCGGATCGCCGAAGACCCGACAGCAAAGAAAAGCGGTTTTTGGCCCTTCGGGAAAAGGAAAACCGCATGTCCTACGACGGATCCGGTCCTGAAGGCGGCATGGATGATTTTGTCAGATAAAGCAGCGGATGAACTGGAGCCGCCCGTAACCAGTTTGAAGACGGCCGGCGATGATTTTCCGGAATGGGTCCGGATGTGCTGGGTCCTGCAGGATAACGGACATTTCGAGGGGAAAATGGACACCCTCCTGCATAAAACATTGAACTGGTTGGAACACCGAAGAAGTCCGGCAAAGGACGAACGGATATCCGATGAGATCGACGACAGGAGAGGTTTGGTTCACGGGCGCCATCATCCGCAATTGGAGTACACCCGTGGCTGACTTGTTCGACCGCCGGCAAAAGGGAGAAGATAAAGCGAAAACCCTCCATCTGAAATGCAAAGTGACCAGTTCCATCATGTCCCACTACCCGAACATCCTGGGACCCGATATGATCGAGGTGGCTGCCGCTTTCGAGGCGATCGGAGAAACCGCTACCGGCAAACGCTACTTTGACGCCATCCTGGCCGATTTTCAACCCATGATGCAGTTGTTACACGCGCATCCGGACGAGCGGGTTAACGAAGAAGATATCCTGTCCATGGGTGCGCTGTTGGCAGCTTATGAAGGCCTGAACCGGTTGAACCATACCGAGAGCTTTGGTGCAGAAAGAGCCTGGCTGGAGGCCTTTATCGTCAAAGGCGTCACGCGGGATCAGGAAGAGGAAATGGAGTAAACCGGTCCATTCGGCGGAACAATCATCGTCAAAGTCATCTTTCCAAACCATTGGTTCTTTTGTCAGTCCGTTTCGTTTGTCCGTATTCGTCTTGCAAGCTTGGCCGTTTTGAAGGGAAGGAGAATGCCTTATCCTATACTTATCAACGGGACCGGTTGCTAATAAGATTTTTTAATTATTTTTAGGAACATATGGCTGAGCGCAGTACAGTTATTTCGAATCATGTACAGGACAGAAATTCCCTTGCCTGGAGTGAACTATGCGCTTATATCGACCGCCTTGCCGCAAGCAAGGAGGAAGAGTTTATCCCGTTAGAAGCCCTGGGGCCGGAACTCTTCGCCCAAATCTATACGCTGCCGGAGAGCATCGCCAGCTTGAAACAAGTTCGGAAAATGTGGCTGTACGGCAGTAACCTGAAGCGGCTTCCGCCGGAAATCGGAGAAATGACGGCGCTGGAGTATTTTGACCCCTACACCTCTTATGACCTACATTGGTTTCCATACGAGATCATGCATTGCAAGCAGTTAAAGGATAGCCGCACTAGTACCCGCACTTTGTACGGTAATTATAAAAATCGGCTGATCTTTCCTGACCTGCGTGACAATCCTGTTCGGTATGTTGGAGACACGGTGCTTTGCAGTGTCTGCAAAAAAGAAATTAGTTACGCGCATACCAATCAGGTATGGATCTCGCTGTGGGTGGGGACCGACGTTTTACCCTTGCTCGCCAACCTCTGTTCAAAAGAATGCGAAAGCCAGCTTCCGCAACCGCCCCCGGACTATCTTCCTTTCCCGCACAAAGGCGGTACGGATCTCCAGCAGCCTGATGACGAGGAGTGGCCGGAAGATGACGAACGTTGGAATACGTAGTACGGTACCGATGAGGACAGTCCTAATACCGAGCCGCCTCCCCCAGCTCCGGATGTTTCCGATGTGTCGGGCGATGCCTCCCAATTCATAAAATTGATCAAAAAAAGCTGGGAACGATAAAATTCGCCAACCAATGACCGAAAGAACGATCGAAGAGATAGTCGATACCTACTTGCAAAAGTGGATAGACGCCGGACTGAATATGCAGCCCGGGGAAATTGAGAAAGAAATGGCTGGGTCTAAGACGAGTGATGGTTGGACAACCTGGTATCCGATCCCCAGCCAGGTAACGGACAGCGTGATCGACGACTTTGAGGAACAGATCGGTCACCGGTTCCCCACTGATTACCGGCAGTTTTTACAATACAAACATTTTTACGAATTGAATATCTCGGCCGCTAGCTTTACCCATCCGGTCAATATCTGGAGACGAACTCAGGTGGAGCTGATCTTTGAAACCTACCCATGCGAGTTCCTGATCGACAAGGGCTACCTGCCGATTGCCGGTTGGAGCGACTGGGGCATGCTGTGCTTCGATACGAATACCAGCGATGGAAGTACCGCCTACCCGGTCGTGTTGTGGGATCATGACGGTGCCAGAACCGTGACTCCTCTGTACAACCATTTCACCGATCTCCTGAGAGGCCTGGACCAGAAAGAGCGGAACAAAGAAGTAGAATAAGCACCATTTGCTGCTGGTTGCTCTTTGTCAAAAAAGCAACTGCTGGCCTACGGCAACAGAGAAATTACTTACCTTACTACGATGAAATTATTGACGGAAGAAGAGTTGATTGGGTCAGCTGTCGTTGCCAATAACCGGATGAACCGGGAACGAAATGCCAGCGGTATCAATAGCTACGAAAAGGAATTGAGTTTTCAACCAGAGCAATATTTACGCACACACCTGGGGCAATTTGGGCAGGTCAAATGGCTGGATGTCTGCTGTGGGGAGGGAAAGGCCTTGTTGCAGAGCGCCCTTTTCTTAGCCGATAATGATCTTCAACATCGGGCTACCCTGCAGGGCATTGATCTGATCGATGGATTTTCGCCAATACCGTCTGGCGTCACCTGTCTGCAATGGCGGGTGGGTTCCATCGTCAACTGGACACCCGTTGAACACTATGATCTCGTCACCTGTGTCCATGGGTTACATTATGTCGGCGATAAGTTGCAGGTCATTCGAAAAGCCTGCCAGGCATTAACGGAAAACGGGATTTTTCTCGCTCACCTTGATCTGGAGAACATCAAGGTAGGCAATCGATCGGCCAGCCGATGGCTAACGAAGAAACTCAAGGAGCAAGGAGTTGCTTACAATGTTCGCAGAAAGACAATTGTTTGCAATGGGCGAAAGCAGATTGACTTTAGCCTGGTTTATCAGGGTGCCAGCGACCTGGCAGGTCCCAATTACACGGGCCAGGAGGCCATAAATTCTTATTATATTACTCAAGGATAATGTGAGGAAAGAAAGGACATCCCCGCTGTAGAAAATTCTTTTCCTCTTCCGTTAGACCTGAAATGCCCAAACCGACATTTTCCAACCCCGATCATCTTTGCGATGAAGGGCGAATTCGATGGCTTCCAGGATAAGTCTTTTTTCAATACCGATTGGATGCAGTTCCACGACCATCCCTTTGTGAATGCTGCCGGACATGATCATCCCCAACTGTGAAAAGCATTGTCCGGTAAGCTGAAAAGCAGCGTTTGCCATAGACGTCGCTATTGAAGGCGGCATGATGTTATCGAGAGAGTGATTATCGCTCCAGAATATATTTTTGTCGGAATAATAATACGAAATACCAAGTCGAGACTGCTGCAGCCAGATGTTTGAGGGTATGGCCGCTGATGCCAAGGGTGCTGTAGATCGGATAATCAAGTTGTTCAAAGATCTTCGCAATCACATACCAGATAACGACCCATGTAAGACATTTTAGAATGGGTTGGTGGATAGGGTCGTAGAAAAGCCATAAAATAAGAGGGATAAAGAGCATCGGATAGTACTGGACCAGGAAGTATAAGCGAAGATCTCCGTGCCCGTCATTCTCGGTGTAGTGCCACCACCAGACGCTTGTTACGCCAAGAAGGACCAAAGGGAAGAGCAGGCGGAGGCCTTGTCGCAGGTTTATCATTTCCGCTACTGTTGCAGAGAAGAGAGACATGAATACGATCGTCATTGGAATCCGGTCCCAGACCAGGGTAATGTTATTGGGATCGGAGTGGTAATAGCCGGACCCTAACCCGGTAAGCAGGACCCCTATAAACAAGATTGTGTAGATCAAACGTATGGAACTCGTGACGACTGCTTTCCTAGTTAGCCGTAAGCCGATAATCCCGATGATCAGGAAGGGTAGGTTGCTGGCGACGTTCCCAAAATTTGGGATTCCCAGCCAGGAGCGATGATCTGCAAAATTGTGAAAGGAAAGGGGTTGGGCGATCGGATGAATTAAAAAGACCGCTATGATCGCAATAACGGTACAGATCAATAACAGTAGGATTTTTTGGGCAGGCTTCATACAATAAGATTAGGTTTAATCTTCCGTGGAAGATATCATCAATATTACTGGTTTTTGGGCCTTTTTCCAATTTTACCGGTTTCTAATGAGACACAACCTTAAGAGCTGTTTAGTCCTGCAATGGTGCGGGAAAACCGCTTCCGGCATAAGTTCGAGCTGTTGTAACAGTCGGATTTGTTCTCCCATATTGGTTTTCAGCTAACGAAAATGTTCCGCAGGAGTCGGCGCGGAGCGAGCCATTGGAAGAGTTCTGAGCGGAGTTTTTTTTGGGTAGATGGAATAAGCGTAGCACTGCAGGTTTGAGTTTAAATGCTACTCATGAACGTGTAGAAGTGGTGTCGAAGACAACGGGCAAGGCATTGAATTTTCTCAGCACTTCATGGATGCAATCGCCGGAAGAGAGAATCCGTTGACCGTGCAGCTGAAAAAAATGGATCTCCTCTTCGGCCGTGACGGGAACAACGTGCAATTCATTTTTAAGAAGGATCATATAGTAGGTCATAAAATGGATTTTGTATATCATATAACAAGGGAGATGGTCTAAAAGTTGTCAACGTATTGTTTTAGCCTGACAAGCAGGAGATCAAAGGCAGGATACGACCGCAATTGGTCGATCTTAAGTTAAGGTGGCTGTTAAGGGTGTTTGGCTGGCAGTATCGAAGATACCCGGATCAGCATGTATTTGCTCAAAACTTCAGGGATACTATCGCCAGAGGTAAGTATTTTTTGTCCATGCAGCTTCAGGAAATCGATCTTTTCTTCTGGAGGAACGGGTACTACAAGCAATTCATTTTTGATAAGGACCATATAGTAAGTCATAAGGAGAGGTTTATTATGATATGTTATTCGAGTAGTTTACATGTTGGGAAGATATTGTTTTATCCGGGCAAGAAGGGCCTCAAATGGAGGCTGGCCCTGGTAGTAGAGATTGGCAGTTGCCTTATATCGTCTTTCGTATTCCGTCCTGATCTCCGGCAATTCAAGAAGGAAGGCCTGGTTTAGGACTGCGGGGATATCCATGTCGGTCTTTGGGAATCGCTTTTGTTTGTGTTCATGATATTGCTGGCTGCCGATAAATCCCTGGACCTGCGGGTCACCAAGCAGGCAATAGACGTCGTAATATTGGCGCATGAAATTCGGACTTATTGAAACACCTTCCTGCTCTTTGCGGTATTTGGTCGCAATCGTTTGTAATTTCTCGACAAAGGTATATTCCGGGTTATAGCAGGTCACATCCAATGCCCGGTTGTCGATAATGGGTACATTTGGAAGAGTGCCGGCACGATCGTAAGCCCAGGAACTGATGACAACGGGCTGATTCGGCCTAACCGTATCGAAGCCAACTTCCAATAAAATACCCTCTTTTATCCCTGGGAGGGGTGTTGCTTTACTGGTATAGTACAGACGGATACCACCGCTGCGATATTTTCCTTCCGGATCATCAAAAGATGTGTCGCGTTCCTGGGTCATGATGCCGTCGATCTGAATATTTTCTGCCAGCCAATCGTAGAATTCCTTTTTAGCTGCGATGTTTTTAGCATTTGCGTTTTTGGGGTTCTCATTAATGGTGAATTGAGGTGGCGGGTGAATCTGGATATCTATGTCCTCGGAAAACCTATGGATGAGCTTAAAGCCTTTGGAAAGAGAGGTTCCTCCTTTTAATTCAAAAGAGAATTGTTGTTTCTGAAGGCCATATAAGACATGCATGATCCAGTAGTCTTTTTCGATCAGATAGGCCTGGATGTCGGTTTCTGTTTCGAGTATACGCAGGAGTTCCGGGAAGTCCGGATGATCGTGTAAGTAGCCTGTTGGCATAAAATTATTTTTGTTTTGGAGTGATCAGGGGCCCAAATATTTTTTGAGCCCGGGTGCTGCCGTAATCTGCTATTGCCCGGCTTAGTTTTTTGGGGTCCATTTTCTGAACCTTGGCAGATAGATTCTGAAGAACTGTTTCTTTTTCCTCTGCCAATTGATCAAGATTATTAACGAGGTCTACCACCAGAAATTCTTCTGTAAGCACCTTCGGGAAATTGAACTTCTTGCGAAACGAAAAATTCCTGTTTCCTAATTTGAATTCCCCATGTCTTTTCTGGTTGTAGACAATTCGCTGATTGTACAGCTGGGTGGTTCCCAAGCCCAGGCTATTATAAATATTCGGTGAGGTCAGCAAAAAACGGTTATCCTTTAGAAAACTTCTGACCAGATGCGTTTCTTCCGGGGGAGAGTTGCCAAAGACCGTTGGTTTTGGGACATGATATAGTCCCTGGGACAGCTTTTGCAATGTTCCGTCCTTTACCAGAGCAGCCAGGTGGCGATCGACCGATTTTGACCATTTTGACAGGTCGGCCCGACGATAGACCTCGCCCTCTTTTAAATGCTTCTTTAGTGTATCCAGCTTTGACATCTTCAATTCTTTGTAAAGATACAGAAAAAGGAGACATAAAACGAATAAAATATGATTCAAAATTCATGCAAAAATTGATTTAAGGCTATAATTATCAATTATTTGAATAACTTGAGTTGTATAACAGTCCTTCATCAGCAAAACTAAAGTAGGTGTTGACAGCGATAATTATATGATCACGGAGTTTGATGTCCATGAGAGTACAGGCGTCTTTTAATTTTTTGGTCAGAAATTCATCTTCTTTACTTGGCCGGGAATTGCCGGACGGATGATTGTGGGAAACGATGATGCTGGCAGCGCCGTATTCGAACGCTTTTTTAAACATGATCCTGGGATCTACGACGGTACCCGTTATTCCTCCCTGGCTCAAAAGTTCCCATTTGATCAGGGAACCGGACCTGGTTAGATATATGACCCCGAAAACCTCATTTGGATAATCTTCAATCAGGGGTCTTATAAATCCCGCCGCGTGTCTACTATCCGGAAATTGGTTTCTTTTTGCAGGCAATTCGAACCGACGCCTTCGCCCGATTTCAAACGTAGCCATTATAGCCGCTGCCTTCGAGCTGCCAATGCCTTTAATCTTCATTAAATCGACTGCGCTACGCTTAGTCAGCTCTGCGAGATTATTGTCTGACGTGGCTAGTATCTGCTGTGCCAGGTCAACCGCGCTGCACCTGGAGTTGCCCGTTCGCAGTATTATGGCCAGTAGCTCAGCGTCGGAGAGTGATTGGCTACCCATTGACATAAATCTGGTCTGAAGTTGATTGCTTTTTTGTCGTCCTTTTATGGCTTCCTGTTCGATTTCCATTGTTGATGTTTATATGGTTTGACTTATAACCGGTTGTTGTGCGACCTGCTTGTTTTATTCCATTTGTACCTTTTGTATTGCTGCGGGACGCTCGCGAACAACTTTGCGGTTGGCTTCGTATCGTAGACCGGTGGTCGCGGTTAGTGTTTCCAGTTCCTGCTTCCGTGCCTGCTCGATGTGTTGCAGCTGCGGGCCAGTGAGATTTAACTGCACGACAAGAATACCTGGTTCAGTAGAGGTAACGGTAACGGTGTCCCCGATATTAAAGCCATAGTTTTGCAACCAGGAACCGGTAAGCGTTATTTTTGGGAGTGAGCGGGCAGACTCAGAGACTTTTAGGATTCTAGTGTTTTGCATGGTGGAATGTTTTATGGTGAGTATATTTGGACGAGTGGCTATTGCTGAAACTAAATAATCTAGTAATTGCTCTACAAAGTTAAGTAAAATTTTAAATTAAAGTAAAGTTTTACTTAACTTAAATATGTTATAGCATTGTTAAAAGGAATAATAATATTTACACTAACTATGGAGCTGATCAAGTATAACAGGATAGCGGAAGTCTTGGCCGCGAAAGGGCTAATCCAACAATGGTTGGCGGAGCAGCTTGGAGTAAGCGAGGTTGCGGTATCAAACTGGTGTACTCAGAAAAATCAGCCATCATTTGCCAACTTATACGCAATCGCGGATCTACTGGAAATAGATGTGCGCGAATTGCTGGTACCAAATGAGCGATCGCCAAAAAAAAACATTAGGTTTTAATTCTGGTAATTTCTCTGAGAATATGGATCTTTTACTTTACCGGAGCCAGCGCTAAATCATGGTGCCGCTGTTATCGGTGTACCCGGAAGCGAAATATAATATCCTAAAAAAACCGCCTCCCCCTTGGGGGACGGGAGGGGGAGTTCGCCTGGAATCCAATTCGCGTGATTATTCTGTATTTCCGGTTATGGTGTTCGCATGGATCCGATATTTTGACTAAGTTCTTTCCCGGGATAATAACAATCCATTGAAAAACAGATGGCTGAACAGAGGTACTTCCCCAGGAGGGTCGGGCACGAACAATGCGCCTATCATTTCATTGGCGTCAAAATCTGAGAAAATGGTGAAGGCGCCATCACATGTTGTAAAAGTCGAAATGCAAATATGGGTGATCTTTGTTTTACTTAATGCATCAATCAGGATTGCATATTCGCTGGCCTTATTCTTATCCTTAGTCAGCGCGCTCCGGAGACGGTAGGCTGCCAATACATTTTGACGGCTGTTTCCCCTTGAAGGCTTGCGAAAGAAAGAAAAGATGAGTGCTGTAGATCGGTGAACAATTAATAATTTTTGAAGGAAAGGATATCTTTCTCCCTGCTCATGTATAAGGTTTATGGTCAAATCAAATCTTTCCTGGATCATGGCTAATGGATAGGTCAAAACTTACTTATTACTCCAATTTTTTAATCAGGTCTTTTACGTCTTCAATCTTTTTTCTTTTTTTCTCTTCTATGTGCTGATAATGTATGTCGGAGAGCATGTATATCTCCCTTTCACTTAGTCCGCAAAGTTCCCCGATCTTATAAAGCTCTTCAATCGTAAATCCTTTCGGCTCATTAAGCAGCCCGTTCAGCCTGGCCACTTTTGTATGCAGATCAGCAGCTACAATAGTGGGATGTGGCGTGAGTGGGGCTTATTGTGCGGGGAGGTTTTCGATTGATCTGGCTTGCGCCAGGGGGCTATGGGTTGCGTATTGGGTTTTTGTGGGAGGGCCGGCTGAAAGTGATTTTCGTTGACCTTAGTTGTAGGGCCGGTGACGGGCTCATCGCTTTTGGTGAGTCCGGCAGAGGCCAAATTAAATATGGAAGCTGTATGGAGGTTCTTTCAGGAGGATTCTGCGGCAGCTTTCTGTATGGAGTTGTATTTGTGGCAGCTCCGGCCCGGGAGGTCGCCGGACGGGCCCGGAGCGTCCGCCACCACCGCCACGTGGCCGGCCGTGCTGCGCCGGGGAAGGCCGACGCCGGACAGTTCCGGCCACGTTGGGGGCTGTGTGCTGGTGGCCGGAGCGTCCGAAGGAGGCCGCGGGGCAGCTACCCGCGGTCGACCTTGGTTGTAGGGCCGGTGACGGCTCACCGCTTTGGGTGAGTCCGGCAGAGGCCGAATAAAATATGAGAGCGGCCGGCCACCGGCAGGTGGCGGACATATAAGGAGGAACGGCGCTGACGTGCGGAGCACGGCAGAGGTAGCCGTGGAGTGCAGATTTGGGTGACCTGGCAAAACCATGACAGGTGCGGCGAAGCCCACCTGGCGTGGGTTTTTCTTAACAGGGCGCACGAAGACTGCACACCTTTTTTCCTGCAGAAATTTTCATAGAAAAAGTGCTGCAGCCCTTGATTTTCAATTCCTAAAAACGGTTCATTACTAATTGACACTATTAGGTCAAGGCAATAACTTCAGCAAGCAATAAATCGAGGGCCTGCGAGAAGTTAACCTGTTGTTCCAAGGGTAGCGTTTCATGCGCCTTGATCTGAGTATGAAGATACAAATCAGCAATTTTCCGGGAAGAATTCTCGAGTGTTAACATCGTGTCTTTAAAGCTCTTGCCACCGTAATTGTTTGCCACTTCTGCAAAAGATTTTTTCTCAAAAACTGGTGGAATGTGATCGAGCAGGGATCGGACCAAAAAAATGGTCGACAGGCAGCATTGGTCCGCGTACGTTCGGTTGATCTCATCGCAAATTTTTACCACTCGCCGAAGGTCGAAGCTGTTGTTACACTTTGATCGAAGTGCGTCGATCCGGGCCGTATTGACGTACAAGGGGGAGGTATAGCCTTGTTCTCCTGATCTACCGGTGGAGTACCTTCTTATAAAGCTGCCCGTTACATTGGTAAATAGTTTTGCGAGTGCGTTGGGAGGAAAATATACAAATCCGTTTCGAAAAAGGCCTTCCCGTTTAATCTCTTCGGTGGCATTTATCTTTTTTGTCCAGTCTTCCGGGTCATCGTAGCCGAAAACATGAAATCCCATGATGTCTTTTATGTTATATTTTGTGCCAGCGTAAAAGAAATGGTCCCTTCCTTCCTCGAAAGAGGCAGCCATAAACTTCACGTCGTCCTCATTCACCAGGTTAATAGTGTAATAGTCCTTTGGGAGCGTTATGCAAACAGTATAAGTCATAAGACAAAGATACTGAATCAGTTGAAGTTTAAAGATTTCTGGAATTGTCCGACCTTTTGTGGCGGGTCGGGAAGGTTAATTGCTAAGCAATCGGGGTTCAATGGTCCCGGCGTAAAATTTGAGTTCAAGTAGATTATCTATCTTCGCGTCTTGATTTTCCTGATACTCGATACGAACATCTGGCTATACTTGGCTAACGGTCTTGACACAATCACAAGCGCCTATCATAAATCTCTTCATTTTGAGCTCCTACAACGTTTGAAAGAATTGGTTAGCCGTAGGGAAGTTGTGATTTTAAAAAATAGTATCATCGTTTCTGAATGGAACCGAAATAAGGGACATGCGTATGAGCAAGTCTCGAGATTGAAATCCCAGGCGGACAGCATCTTTGCCGAAGGAAAGAAGTTGATTAAACGTCTCGACTATACAGCTGCTGAAGACAAGTTTGCAGAGAAGAATCGGCTAAACGAGCTTGCTGCTAGGAATGAGGCCCATATCGACGCTGTGGAAGATTTTCTGTTGAATGATTGTACGGAGGTGCCAATAACCGATCAGATAAAAGTCCGCGTTACGGATATTGCATTAGAGAAGCTAGCGCCGTTTCACAATCAAAAGAACAATGTTGCAGATGCAATAATACTTTTGAGTGCTGCAACATATCTAAAGGGTGGCCTTGACAGTGAGACGATGGCCTTTTTTGTTTCAAACAATTCCAAGGAATTTGCCGACAATGAGCATCCGGATCATTTTCATCCTGATATTTTGAGCTATTTACCGACGAGGGATATTAGCTATAGAACATATCTGCCCGAAGTTTTAAAGGTTAGCGAGGACATCATTGAAGATATGCGTGAATTTTATCGACTGCAATCCATATCGTTTCCTTGCGGAAGCATCGTTTGTTCAGGCCGTGAAGATTTTGAGCGGCATGGATATCTGGAAGAAGAAACTAATTGGCTCTATGCAAGTGATCGACTAAATATGACGCAGTTGGATCTTTTTACGGGCAAAATAAAGCCAGAGGAAAATCGTGGCATGATCAAGTTTGGTCATTGCATTTATTGTGGAACACTTCATGTGATTTGCCCCCGTTGTAGCGAGTTAATATGTGCAGAGCAGGAGGGGCATTTTCAATGCGAAGAATGTAAGACTGAATTCGCATTTGAGATAAACCACGAAAATGGCACGAGGCAACTCGTATGGCTGGATATTGAGAATAATGGTCACGAAGAAGACGAGGATGAAGATTAAGAAACTATTTAGTGTAGTTTAGAGTTACAGCCTGTCTAGGATACAAAGCAAAGTTCAATTACATTTTGGTTCAATATTTTTCCGATAGAAACGGGTCTTCCCAGACAAATTGCTGGTAGTATAGACGAATCTTGTAGGTTTTACGCAGGTGGTAGAGGTATTGCCTCGCGTCATCGGTGATTCTGTTGTGTGAGACGATGATCAATTCATGGGCGTTATCGGAGCCGGGCCAGTGGGAATATTCGAGTAGTTGCCCGAGTGCTTCGCGGAAGCAGAGTCGGAGACTGTTGTACGTCTTAATCTCATAAAAGATGTGTCGGGAATTCTCCTCGCGGACCAAGTCGATCTGGGTGCCCTGGCCGGTTGGGAATTCCTTTTTGACACAGTGGCCGTACTGGTGAATCAGATATTTCTTTAGTGTATCCCTTATTTTTTTGTGGAGATAACTGATTTCAATAGGGCCGGGAGCACGGTCGTAAGTGTTCGTTTCGACCTCGTCGGTATTGGGTTCGTCGTCGGGTTCGGTATCGGGTTCGGTATCGGGCATGAAGGCAAAGGCGTCGTTACTGGGGATGACTGTTTGTACCGGCGCTTTCTTGTACAGCAGGGTATAATGTTTGGGCTCCGTAATGGCAGGATCGTTGGTTTCGAGGTATTCGGGATAGAAATACAGGTCAGCGGGTTTGAAGCGTATGTTGAACAGATCGACGCCTCGCCAGTTCGAAAACCCTTTGCTGTTGGCACCGACCGCTCTTACTTCGGCCTCCATTTGTTGATACCAGCCATTTTTCTTATATTCCTTGGTAATGTGATCGGCGACCTCAGGGGTGATGACCTCGGCATTCGCGACACGCCCTACCATGAACCTTTTCTTTCTTGTGCCGTCGACGGTATAGAATTCGATATTGTGAACCTTGTCGTATTCTTTCTCCAAATTACGGAATGCTTCCACGAAGGCGTAGTGATATCCGTCGATGGTTTTGGACAGGTCGCCGAGCCATTCTTCATGACCATACCCAAATTGAGCTTCATGGGTCGATTCATGTGTGGACTTCCCTTCGGCGCCGGAAGGACGAACCCACCCATTGGCATTCCAGCAAAGCCGGGCCATCCGATCTCCGTCGGTCGGCAGGACAAAGTTGCTGTAGTTGGATTCCACATAGATATAGACTGGCATCAGACGGTCAAGAAGTTGGATGATCTGGGGAAGATCGGATTCTTCGATCTCGGCCGCGGGTGTGTCGATATAGCTGCCAAAAAAGATAAAATTGTTCCAGGCGATCCAGTTGTCCGGAACCTCCATCATCGGATAGTCCTGGCTTCTGACTCTTACGGGATGGTCGTTGTAGTGCCAGAGGTTTAAATCAGCGAACTCGCCAGGATTATCACGCAGCCAAGCATTGAACGCCTTTATTCGGGGCGTTATGGCATTGATCGGATCGGGCTGGGCCTGATTGGGGCCCAATGAAAAACCAAGTCCGTAGCGGACGATTTCCCTTTCGTTCAAATATTCAACTCCGACATTGAATTGAATTTCGCCGCGGCCGCCGCTGTGAAAGGCATAGGAATCATCGGGAAAGGTGGATTTGGCACTGAAAAGGTTATAGGCACCGGGACGTGACAACCCTTTGATCTCCGCGCGGATGATCGGGAGGTCTTTTAGGGTACGGGTCGTTTTGGCTAGCTCGTTCAGGCGGTCAATAATCGTTGGAAAGTTCATGTTAATTTCTTAGACTAAAGGTGATAGGTGAAAAGAATGAATTCCAAGTGAAGTATTTAGACTTTTGCCGGGTGCCTAGTTGCTCAATTGGGCTGGCAAATCACCCCAGTTTTCGGATGTTTGGGGTGGTCCATGTTTTTTTAGCTCCTTCCAGCGCAACTTTTGCCGAATATTCAACCATAGTCGGAGTGAAAAATTCGCCATCAGCAATTTCTTCAACAATTTGTCCCAGTAATGCGCCGGTTGCCTCAAACCCCACATCGTGCGCTTCGGGATCGCCGAGAAACCCGTAAATCATATCATAAGTGTTCTTTGCGAATTTAGGCATGGTAAATTGATTTTGTAGCCGTGAATTACGCAAAAATAATTGGGGTAAAAAAGGGTTTTTTCACCTGATTTTGCCTGGAAAGGGGTTGCAACAATAATGTACTGGCGACGATTATGGATGAGCGGTGCTTCTTAGTGATGGTGTCGTAGTAGTGGTGTTGCCCCGATTCGGTGCTGCTGGTACACTATTAGGCGAATTGGGTTTTAGGATGGTGATAATCAAGCCGCAGAATACGTATAATGCGATGACGACAATGGATCGCTTATAGAATTCCTGAGCCATTACCATGCAATCGACTTTTTCATTGACTGTCTTTTGATTAGCTTTCCTAATGGTATGCATTGTGATGATTAATTCGCGCTTGTATCGCTTTGCCGGATGGCTGACATTTATGTCATGAAAGTCTAAAGTGTGGTATGCGGCGCGTGACAGGCATTTTATAGCGAAGATGACTGTCATTAACGTATAGCAGCAAAGGAGAAGCAGTATTGCTTTTAAGGCGATTCTGGCCCAAAGATAATGACCAGGCCCGACAAACGTGTCCGCGCCAACCACCAGCGATGTGGCGAGACTAATGGAGCTAAGTAATAACGCTGCTTTAGATTCGACTCCTTTTCTTCGGTCCTCCTCATTATTAGCAAATCTTATCTTCAAGTCGAAGGCGGTATCAAGGTTGTCGTCTTGAATATGTATGTCGATAATTTCCTCCGTTTGAGCTTTATTGGCTTCTGGTAACGGATCGAGTATGGGCCAAAAAAACTCCCTAACTTGATTGATCTGCATTTTCAGTGAGTAATTTTGTTATTTCTTTAGATATTGGAAAGCCGAGCCGTTTTTCTAGCCAAGCCCATTGTCCATTGGGATTTATTTCCAGAAAATAGTAATTATCTTTTTCATCGACAACTAGGTCGATAGCGCCAAAATTCAAACCTAACGACTTGGTAAGGGCAATACAATTATCGCAAATGTCTTTTGGAAGATGGTAGGTCGAATGCTCCAATGGGACAGAGGAATTTCTCCAATCAATTTTACTTTCTTCCTTGTATTGACTATCGATCCTGGCTGCGAAGACTGTCTTTCCGACAACTGTTACACGAAGATCAAATTTCTTAGTGATTAATTTTTGAATATAAACTGGGAAGTTATTGATTCTTTGACTGTTGATCTCGTCCAATGTAAGCCTATTTGTAAAAATGACGAGCTCATCATTACCGGGATCGATTAATCCGCTTCTGACAGTTTTGATTATACAATGTTCATTGTGTTCGTTGTAAAATTTCAGCGCGGATAGTTGTTGATCAGTAATTAGGCTTGACGGAACCTGGAAGCCATTTTCTGTTGCTATTATCAACTGATATACTTTGTTCTCTGCACTCCTGATCTTATCAACATGATTTAACCAAAAGGCATTATTCAAAAGCGTATATATTCCTTCCAGGACATAAAAAAGTTCATTTCTAAGAAATTGTTCTTCCGCTGGCTTGGTGTCGGTGACGTGTAACCTGATTTCTGGACGGCGAAAATAGACCGCAGAAAATGAAGAGAGGCAGAAGGATTTACCGGATGGTGTGTCAAAGAAATGGTGCTTGTTTGCGCAAAGGTCAAGAGAAATATGAATTGAGCTCCCGATCTCTTCTGTATTTAATCTGAAGAAGGGGATATTTTGTAGTGTTAGTTCTCGGACGATGAAATCGCTGGTAATGTCTTCCTTATTAGTGATGATTAGGACGTTCATCGTCAGATTCTCTTGCTGTAAATGTTTTTGTCTGAAGTTCGAGCATTATAAATTCTTTGTCAGTCCCTTCTCTTGCGACTTTGGTTTCCGTCGCGAGCTGGGGTACATGATCCGATTGTTCACGTGCGACACGAGTTTGGGATTGCTGGTTGTAATTGTTTGATTCCAAATCAATTACAGGTGTTTCTGTGTTTCCTGTTGTGATGACGCTTAACGATTGCTGGGGGGAATAATGAAAATCGAAGTTAGAATTGTCGTCCGCCCGTCTTATGGCGAAATCAAGTATCAGAGGTCTCATTGGCTTTTAGGAGTTTTTCAATTTGAATTGTAAGTTACTAAAATTCTGGGTGGTTGCATGCGTGCAAGTACGCTTTTTTTTAGTCCTAAGTAGGCCATTCGCTGAAATGCGGAGTAGGTTTCGTATTTTACTGTGGATGTAGTCAACGTCCCGGCCGGGGCGCCGGAGGGAGAACTTATCTCCCTGTTGATAGAAGACAATATTGTGGTATATTAGCCCTACTCGGCCATCCGATAGCGACCTAGAGAATTATGCGTATATACTTAGACAGCAACGCGATTCAAGATCTGAAAAAATCGGAGAATAAAGATCTCTACGAGTGGATCCTCGCCGATTCCCAGTGTAACTATTATTACTATTCCGAGGCGCATATCCAGGATCTCGTGCAGGATGACACGGACTATAAGCTTGCCGACATGGATTTCATGGAAACCATTGTGGGCAGCAATTGTTGGCATTACGCGGAGAAGATACATTTGGATTTCCGCACTCCCCGGGCGTATTACAGCGACTATTCTTGGAAAGAGGGGACGCAGTTGCTCACCAGTGAGGATGCGGTCTATCGTTTGCTGCGCGAGAGGCTTCGCGCAATGCCCATCGATTTTAATTCGGTGATGAAGGATCGGCCATGGCCGGCCGACTGCCCCGAGGACCTGAAGTCTCTCTTGCTCGAACCTACTACGATGCTTGAATTTACCGAAGCGATGCTGAACCTAACGGAGGCTATGTCGTCAAAAAGGAGCCCCGAGTTCAAAGAGTTGCTCCGGTACCTGCACCGGGCGTCGGGGCTACAGGTATTTTATGAAACGCTCGGTATCCGGGGTTTCGATGGCCAGGTGATCATTGACGAGGAAGCCTTTGCAAATTCGTTTAAAGACTTGGTGTACCAGTGGAGCCAGCAAAAAGATTTGTACAACCAATTCATCGATGGGCAATATGCCTTAGAGGTCTATGGCATCGTCAAGGGAAAGCTAAAGAAGCAAAAATTCATGAGCTTGCTTAACGATGGCAAACATGCGTTATATGCGGCTCATGGACACGTGCTGGTCACAAGTGACTGGGATATGACCGGTAAGACAGGGTTGCTGTACAAGGTATGGGGCATTTCGACAGACATTATTGCTGTGAAAGACCTGCCCCAGTATTGTGCTGACAAGCGACCAACGGACGACTCCGTGACAGCCTTGCTTGGTCTGGTGGACCAGGTAAGCGAATTACCGACCTACTTCGAAAGTTTTAGTCTTGAACAGGTCTTTGTCCAAAAGCATTTGCCGGGCTGGTTCTTGGGGCAGTTCAATACCCTCACCTGTGCGAGCAACCGCGGGTACATTTACTATTATCTCAGCCAGGAGTTTGCTAACCTTCCAACGCACACAACTACCGTCGAACTAGAACGGGCAGTGGATCAGTTCGCCACGCATTTTGGCCTCGATGAACTCGGACGAGGAAGATTCGACCGAACCGAACTCGACGGTGGCGATTGGAAAGGAAGAGAGTGGCGGATAGGGGAGGTGGGTGTGCTTTTTCAGTTAAAAAAGGGGATGATGCTCTCCATATTCAAGGCAGCCCCTCCAGCGGGAAAATAGGGAAAACGAGCAGACAGTTACGTTCATTAACTCAATTTTATGGCTAATAAGATTAGAATATATAGTTTGGAGCAGCAAGGCGATCTGCAAAACGATTTAAATGCAATTTTGGCTAGAATTGGCTCCATGTATGCTGTGACCTTCCGGGGTGACGAAACCGAGTTTATGCCTAAGACAATGGCAAATGGAGGAGATCATTGGACATCTGATCCTGTCCGTGCCTCATTTAACAGGTTAGTACCCGAAGTCAAGGGGCTGACCCGAGATATGTATTCTATGATTGAGGTCTTTTATAAGATTTCAATGCGGCCCTTCGATAAAGCCTTATTGGAAAACAAATATTCGAATTTTAAGGAGTTCCGCCTATTGAACAATAAATTCAAGCATCATTCGGTTGGCGAGGTCCGAATTGAGTTGACCGAGCTAGTGCATATTCAGGGCACACAAAATTTAATCGACGTATTTTTGAATTTTCACTACGCCGATTCCATGGTTTGCATTCCCTTTTTTCTTATTGTTCAGTGCTTTATAAAAATTATGGAGGATGGCGGGTTTATAAAAATCAATAGGTCTGAGATCGGCATTGACGGTAAGATTAAGTAATGGAATCGTTTATCTAGGATAAGAATTTTAGATGCCTATTCTGGCAAATTCTACCCTGAAGTACAAGCGGGGACCTAATATTTATGAAGGAAAGGACATGAGTCGAATTGTTACCCGTTCACTTTAAACACTCATAGTAATACAAGTATCCTTTGCAACTTTTGTGACCTATAGTGTCCGACGATCTATGGTCGGTTCCTCAATCTTGATCCTGAAAACTCAGACGCCCGGTTGCTAAAGCTGTATCGCCTTTTGCCAGGACGGCAATAACTCCTCATATCGACCGCCCGCAGCACCGGAGGTGGATGGCATCCAGTGACTACGGAACGTACCCGCAGCATCCCTCAGTAGATGGAGTTGTTGGCTAATAGTCGGTATTAATGGGGATTCTTTGACATTAAAAATCACCTGGGCCATGGGGTTCGCCGCAATGAGTTCCAGAAGGTGATCACTATTGAATTCCGTCACGTGCTTGTTTACTACCACGTCCGAAAAATTATTGTAAACATTCTTAAAATCAATTGTCGAGATCGCTTTCACTACATCGGAGATAAAAATACCGTTCGCCCTGCAAAAGCATTGTTGGCGAAGGAATACAGCATCCCTGTCGCCACCCCGGAAAAATTTTAGACCGTCGATGTTCCTGAATTTGTGACCGTTTTTGGCGTACAGATCGGGATTATTGATACGGTCCATGATACCCCAAAACCTATTGGGTGGGCGATCATAGAAGTTTTGGACCTGCTTGAACCGCCGATATTTTTGGGTGGAGAATAGAATATTGAGTTCCGCGCGATAGTCTTCAGGGAGGTCAGCCATGTCCGGTTCGCCAGGATTGAAAGAGCCCAGGATAATGACCCGGATATTTCCGGACCCACCGGTATATTCCAGCCTTTCCAAGAAGCGATGGGGAATTCTTACTGACATATATCGAATGTACGTTTTTGGCTATAGACTCGACCTGTAATGTAAGTCGTCAAAATTGTTTTTAAGTAAAATAATGGGTCGGCCGCGAAAATAGTCGTTCAAGAAATGAGCAAGTCAGTTCCATAGGTTTGTAAATTTTCATCTTTCTTCTTGTTTGTTGATTTTTAGTCGTTTAGGTTGCTTATTAGTGTGAGTAGGCCGGTAAGGTGTTCGATTGGAGTCTCGTCACCTTCACTTAAGGGGCCAGATAAGGGGCGGGTTTGACTGTGGTCATCAGTAGGGACTTATCTAGTGACTATTTCGATGGATGGCGGCGTTTAGTCAGGATGGTGGCCCGAATTTGAAAATTACCAGGTCGCTATAAGCTTGAACGTCTACGTTGAAAAGGGCTGTGAAGGGTCTGTTATAGATGTCGAGGTAGTCTATGCGAAGGCTAAGATCGGGCTTATATCCAAATTTACCGTCTGAGCCTGAATTAACGCTTTTAAGGTTTAGAGCTGTTCCGCAACAGATCAGATAATATAATGGGAGGTCTATTCGCGACTCCATTCCATGTTTTAGGAGGTTCAAGCTAGTCTTGTCTCCGTTTGCCATAGGTGTGAAGAAGGAATATTTGCCTAAAGCCAGTTGGTCTACCTTTTCCTTCTCATATATCCATTGCGTACTAATGGCTTTTGCAGCACCTATACCAATATTAGTAATATAAAGCGAACTTTCGGCTGTTTGATGGACCTTGGCGGGTATAGGTTGTACGCCTTCTTGTCCTGCAATTTGATGATCGTAGTATTCCAAGCTGAATCTGGTGTCGCTGGGATAAATATCAGGCCGAACACTGGCTAGTCTCGACTGTTGCATTTCCTGCAGCTGGCTGGCTAAGAAGTAGAGAGTGGGTGCTACGGCGATGGCCGCGAGTATCAGGAAAAAGTTGGTAAGTTTTTGGTCGTTTATAGACCTGGAAATGGTAAGGGGTTCTTTCCATAAAAATATGATGGCAAGAGTAATGAGGAAGAGGGTGGAGGATAGAACGATAGTTGATTTTCTTGTCATGGAATGAAATGGGGCTTTGCAATCGAGTTTAGGGTTTGTTTACTGGTCGGTAAAGTAATAATTAAATTGGGGAAAGTATATAGTCCCCGGCGTTTTATCATTAGAAAGGTTGCCAACGAAGGTTTACTAAAAATGGACATGGTGTCGCCTCTTGTCCGACGGGCCTACCGGTAGACTAGAGGACCGAGATAGAGACAAGTGTGGACATGCCTTTGTAGCCGACTGCGCTATTACTGCGGTTTCCAATGATGGATATAAATGCTGTATCCAAGGACAGAAGGGCGAATAAGCGGTATGGATTTTCGCACTGACGCGTAGTTTTCTACCGGTATTTGCATAGCCGGACAAAATAGTGGCCCAGGTAAGTGAGATAGACGTCTGAGGATTTCACCAACTCCTCATCCTCGAGCTCGAGTTCTTCGAATTGCAGGAGTCCGAGGGCTATCAAATTTTCAACATATAGTTTGATGGAGGTGTCGGAGAGGCCGAATTGGATACCGATCTCAAATGGATCAAAAGTGACTTCTGAGGGACCGATATCCAGGTCCCGAAATATCAGTCGCGTCTCCCGTTTCTCCATTAGGTCAGTGCGTTCTTTCACAAATTCTGCATATAAATAGTCCAGAATGGCGATCTCGTCCGCAGAAAGGGTGCCGAGAAGATTGATACAGTTCTTATTGAACATTTCCAAAGAGTCATAGGAGGCCAGGTTGGCGATGACATTGGCCCATTTTTCCTGGATTTTTGGGTCTTCTTCGACGGAGCTGAGATCGATAAGGGGTGTCAGGTACTTCAGGGCAATAGGTTTTGCCGTAATATTCTTGCTTTTTAATTGGTCGAAAGCTTTGGCGAAAATTTTTACCTGGTTCGTGAAGCGCCGGTAACGCAGATGATCTGCCCATGTTTCTTCCAGTTCACGGAGGGGGGCACCGAAGATCTTTGAGAGCAGGCTTTCGTGTTTACTAATTAGTGATTCGGTGAGGGAAGGAAGCTTGGTGAGATCCATAGAATGGTTTTTGAGGCATAATATTACGAAAAAAATGGTTGGACTGTAGAGCACTGCGGAATGGTTCTTTGTTCAAAGCCCGGAATTTGCTAATTTGTAATACCATTAAACCAAGTGTCTTGCATGAACGACTACTATGACGAGCGCGGGCGACGCGCAAAAATGGAAACGGAAGTATTTAATAACAGGGTAAAAGTGATCCTTTTCTTGATAACTGTAGGAGTAGGAGTGCTTACCATGTGGGAGAAGTGCTCATCCCTGACGGCTAAGAAGGCTGTGGATACGGCTAAACAGGGACCCGATTCATCGGGCCGACCGGAAAAAGGCCAGCACAGGTCCGAAACTGCTTCTTTAACGCACAAACGGCATTTAAAACCTGATTTAAAGCCTGCAACCTCGGAAGGGCATTTGGGGAATGGGGAAAGTCCGGTTAGCCGGGATGGCACTCCGCCGGTGGAGAAGCCGGTGACACGGGTAATTGCGCCGATTCAGATAGCAGATGCGGAAGATATAGAATTCAAACTATTGAGCGCTGAAGGAAGCGTGAGGGCGCAAACGATCAGGATGACGGTAATTCTTACAAATAGAGCGGCTAATAGATTTATCTGGTCAGACGTTCATTCAATTACTGACGGGAACGGAAATGAATACCTAATAAAGTCTTTCACTAATGGCGCTTCTGCCTACGATATTCATGTTCCGCTTGACACCGATGTACCTAGAAAATGCACCTATACCTTTGGGGGCATTTTGCCAACCGTCGCAACGATCAAATTATTCAAATTCCAGTACCAGCATAAGATGTTGGATGATCCGACCTCGGTGGAGTTTCGGGATATTCATATTGATTGGAAGTGAGGGGGGATTAGTTGATAACTGATGTTGCTTCTTTATTGGATCGATAGGTGCTTTTATCTCTTCGAGTTTGAGGTATCGGATCACGCGGCATCTTCGCCGATCGGAGGGTGATGATCGGCTTATTTACCGCCTATCTTTTGAAAAAGAAGCTCTTTGGCTTAGTCGAAGGAATGATGAGTCTGGGGGAAGGGCGCGTATGTTTTTTAGTCGATGTTTAGTATTGATATATTATACAATTCTGTTGAGTCGCAATTGACTCATACGATTTGATTTTCTTTTTTATTTTCATAAGTCCCATCTTTGTTGAATTGGCCGGGATGACTATGCCGGTTCTCCAATAAATTTGAGAAAATGAGAGTTGAACTTGTGTCGAAGGAAGATTTGGAGAGTTTCAGGGTGTCTTTGCTGGCCGATCTGGCGAAGTTGATGAAGACGCCAGACCCGGTACAGCCTTGGCTGAAGAGTTATGAGGTCAGGAAACTGCTGAAGATATCGCCGGGTACGTTGCAGCGGCTGAGGACGCAGGGGATTTTGCCGTATAGCAGGGTGGGGGGGACGATTTTGTATAAGTATGAGGATGTGAGGAGGTTGGTGGATGGGACGAAATGATCCGCATCACTTTACTCCACGCTGGCTCAAACATTAGGAGGACCTGACTATCTGCCCAAAGCAACCTTCATGCATGGTTCTACATCTTGTTGGTTACTTTATTTACTACCATAATTTGAAGATAGATATAAGCTGGTTTATTATCTAAACTCGGCTTTTTTCAGATGGTATTTCATTACTTCCGTATATTCAGGGTCTCTTATTGTTATTTCTGTGCAGTCTTCTTTTTCGGCGTTTGGGGATGGAAGACTGCCATCCTTCACGATGATTCTGGAATTAACATTGTCAATTATGAATATCGGCTCGCCTATATCATTGAATAATGGGTTATCGTTGTAATTGGTATAACCGACCTCATCGAGAGTCCTGCAAGCGTAATTGTTAGTAGCATGGATAAACAACAATACAATGCTTACGAAATCATCTGTTTTTTCTGGGTCTGCCAATGTGTATCTATGTTCCATCTGATTGCGTGATTTATTGATTTTTTCCAGAATTTTTGGTGCGATAATATCAAACTCTGCTATCTTTCTCAATTTTCGCGGAAACGCCCAGGTCTCTTTTCTCGCTTCTGCATAAAAGCCCAGCAATTTGAGTAATCGGTCGGCCTGGCAATCCAGTGCGCGTTTCGTATTTCCCAGCGCATTGATGAATCTATGTTCATCCGCACTTTTCAGGTCAGCCTCTGCATACGAAATATAGTCTTCTGGATTGATGTCGAAACAGGTGTCGACATAGTTACAGGACCACAGGTTACGTTGTGTGTCTTTGTCTTTTAAATAAGCAACTAGGGTGTTTATGTTCATATTGTTATTTTATTGCAGTATACTGTCTTAGTGTGCAGCTGAGCTGCGTACTTATTAATTCCAAAACAACTTGTTATCGCGTCCTGCCTAATAATCTTTTTAACCTCTATTTCGTCAGTAATTTTTTAGGACCAGGACAAAGGGATGGAGTACTTTTGCTTCAACTTGATAGATTGAATACTCGCATGTTGGAGCCTTATTGGTTCCCGATAGTGAATTTTCGTCAGGATTTCAGGTCGATTTACCGCGACAGGGACAGCAGAAATTCATCCAGTTTGTCACTGAGGTAGTCACTTGCCGACCCGCCTGCGTCACGCTTTTCCAGCATCTTCACCAAATCCGATTCATCCAGCAACATGATCAGCTTCCCGTGTTCGCGCATCGCCCCCTTAGCCGCTGAGTGCGCGTGGGCAGTAGCTCCATTCCGGCAGATAATGATCCCCACCGACCGAAGCGCCCGTGGATAGAGATAGCGCTCAGTCGTATAGATCTGGGCCTGCGTAATGGGGCCCGTATAATTTTTAAATTCGAAGAGAACATAATAGCCATAAGATCAGAGGGATAAAAAGCATGGGGTAGTACTGTACGAGGAAGTATAGGCGGAGGTCGCCGTGCCCCTGGCCCTCGGTGTAGTGCCACCACAATACACTCCCGACGCCAATGAGGACGAGAGGGATCAGCAATCGGGTACCTTGTTTGAGACTTATGAGTTCGGCCACTGTTGCTGAGAATAGGGCCATAAAGACCATGGTCATGGGAATCCTGTCCCAGACGAGGGTGTCGTTGTTTGGGTTGGAGTGGTAATAAGCTGATCCAAGACCGGTGAGTACGACTCCTATAAAGAGTATGGTGTAGATCATCCGGATGGATCCGGAAGGCGAGGCTATCCAGGTTAGCCATAAGCCGGTGATCCCGACAAACAGGAAAGGCAGGTTGCTGGCTACGTTGCCGAAGTTTGGGATCCCCAGCCAGGGGCGGATGTCTGCGAAATGATGAAATAACAGGGATTGAGGGATAGGGTGAAGGAGGAAAATCGCCACGGTTGCTACTACAGTCAAGCCTAATAGTAGTCCTATTTTTTGAGTACGCTGCATATGATAGGATTTTGGCGCGGCGCTTGGGTGAGAAACCGCATATCAACATTACTGATTTTTTCGGCTGCTTCCAATTTTTTGGGGTGGATGGCGGGAGGGGGATTGTTGACGAAATCTGGAATTCGTTTTACCTTTATGGCTTAAGATAAGGTTTAATGGTTACGGTATTTGATTGGTGTATCCCCGGTTTGGCCTGGGATTTTTGTGCCTTTGGGGTCGGGGGGAAGAGGAACTCTTGTTCTGAATTTATTTCCCGTATTTTTATTGGATGTTCAAGACGCCGTTTACAGACTACCTGGAAGAACTGGGATGGGTGCAGACCAGCCCGATGAGGTTCACGCATAAGGATAGGCGCATTGAGTTCTTATTTGATAGTAGTAATTCTTTGGTTGTTTATTCTGGTCAGAAGGTAGTCAGATCTGTATACTTGGGAGGTATGGAGGATTTGAAGGAGGTGTTGAATGGGTTGCTCACGGACAATTAAATATTGAGGCGGCGCCCATTCCTGTTTGTGAGTACTTGGCGTTTTTTGGGGGATTCGTTTTTGGGTATGGCTACGAAAAGGAAGTTGCTGGTCCTGTGATTTTTGAATTCTACCTTGACCCGAGGAAGTCGCTTAAGGTATTTTGTTCGATAAGTTTCATCAGGGTAAACTCGTTGCGGTCGATTAAGGCGCTTTCAATTTTAAGGATATTGTGTTTCGTATTATCTTTAGCGTGCTGACGACCAGTATTTGTAGGGCTAAGGTTCTTAGTTATCCGGAGGAAGAAAGGCCCAATTCTTAAATAATAGACTAAGCCATGCAAGGAAAGGAATGGGAAAGTTTGAGACAAGATATCGAAAATATAACCAGGGAATTCAATATTTCATCCGCAGATTTTAAGCCATTAGGTATCCATGACAAGTGGGATGAGATCGAAGGTAGAATTTATCAGGTATTTTGTAGAATAGATCACCCAACAAATAGGCCAATCTGGCTTTGGGAGTACTTCAAATTGGATACCTCATCTTTGGTCATTGAATATCCCTTCTCGCAACTTAAGGAGCTGGTTGATCCCGAAGAGGAGGTTTGGTTTTTTGTAAATGGTGACAAGGATAAGTTTTGGTTTTATCAGGGAAAAATAACAGCCATTATGAAGGTGATCCTTGAAAGCTCTTATATTGATGAGATCTACCTGGCTTCAAAAAAATATGATTGGCTTATTTGCATTAATCATCACGATGTTCTGATTGCTACAGGACAAACTATGGCTGAGCGACTAAGATATATTTCCGCCGAGAATGCCGAATGAAGTTTGCGATCGGGTTTTCGAAAATGAGTTCATTTTATTCCGAAGAAAAATGTTATCATACAAAGAATTTACAAGTTACTTTGGGTCTGATCTAAATGCCCGAGATTTTCAATTGTTTTTAGCGGCAATATTTAACGATCTCAATTCATATGATATTCGCGAAAGCGACTATTTAGTGTCTGAGAGTATGGGGATGGAACTTGGTTTTACCAACAAAGAGGCCATTTATGACGATGATGACAAAACAATGGTTGACGAAGGCTGTCCTCTTTTTTCGCATTTCAATGCTTATCCTATTTCCCGTTGCTTGTTGATCGAGCTTCCTTTTCAGGTTAGTTTTGATGATCGGAGGGAGAATGTCATTCAAAAAGTCGGTATACCAGATCAAACAAAAGAAGGTTACGCCGATTTTCTGAATAAGCATTTCTTGGTAGACAGCTTTAGGATGGGCGACCTTATTTTCACGGTTGACTATGAACCAGTGGCAAAGTCCATTAATTTCATTCAAATTCGCAGCAATAGTTTAATCGAACACCTGGCATTATGATGAATTACTGGTAAATAAGACTGGTTATTTTAGTGATGCGGACGGACGGTAGATTCAGATGCTGAGGAATGAGGGGATAATATATCAACAGCTACCTGGGTAGACCGCAACTAGTGAGTTCCGGGGTTTGATCTTAATGGCCCCGGTATATCTGGGCCATCGGCTATTTTTTAATTGTAGTTTTAAGATAGCCGGCAATAGCAAAACGCTTGAGGAAACATTTTCAGCCTCGTCGTTTGATAAATTCTTTTCTAAAGCTATATTGCAATAAATACCATAATGGCCGGGAACAAAACGAAATATAAGGAAACGTACGGGGAAACCGATATGCCTGGGTACACCGCTATTGAATTGCGGGAGCAAGCTATTTATGGGGGACAAGAGCCGCATCACTGGGCGACAATAGTGCCTTTTGAGCTTGGAGGCAAGGATCCGTTATGGGCTGTAGATTGTTTTAATAGCGAACGACAGCAAAAGCACTTCCATTATATTAGCCTTGGGTTTAGTGATCTTTATTATAACGAGGAGCTGGTCGACAATGAAGTGAGCGGTTTCGGTTTCGAGCTTACATTTCGACATCTTCCTGTTGAAGGTGATCAGGAGAAACCTATTTGGCCTGTTAATATGTTACAGAATATCGCCCGATATGTATTCGATTCGGGGAATACCTTTGGGGATTATCATACTATTTCTGCCAATGGCCCGTTGCGGAGCGGAACAGATACCGCTATTACCGCCATGGTTTTTTATACAGACCCTGAGCTACAAAAAATAGATACCCCGCACGGGGAGGTTAATTTTCTACAAATATTTGGTATTACAACAGCAGAGTATGCAGGTATAAGGGAAAAGAAATATACTGTGCGGGAGTTGCTGTCAAGACATTTGGAAACTAACCCCTTATTAATTACAGACCTAAGCCGCGTATAAATTATAGGAAATAGTGGCAATGGCAAATTAATAGTAATTGCAGAAAAAAAGAGAACATTTCTCATGAATGAAGTTGTCTTAGGAATAACGCTTGGATCGGGGGCCTTTCTCATAAAGCTAATAGTCGATAAATGGAGGGGAAAGAAGATCCCCTTATGGGAGTGGATTGTTAGTTTTATTTTAGTTGCTTTGGCCTTGTATCTTTTATTATTTGCAAAGCTTCCGGATTAGAAATAAGTGAACCCGTAAGTCTGGAAATTTATTGACTAATAAATTACTTACAAAATATGAACCCTACTGTTAAGCAGGCGGTTATTGTCTATCTGGCCAAAATAAACACAGAGACTCATTCCGGTAAAATAATCAAACCAGCGGAAATGAGTGAACTCCAAGCCCGGCTGACTATTCCGCTGCCGGATTGGTATGTATACTTACTATCGACCTATCCGATAGCTGGAGCTGAGATTGCCTATCCCCGCTATGAAGCCAAAGGTGATTATGATGGTATGAGCCTTTGGAGTTGGCTACGGCAAAGGACATCTATTCGGAAACGGAGCAGTGTTACCCCGGCGTTGCAATACGTGATCTGGGTTACGTTTGCCTGGCGACGGATCTGACGGGAAGTGGAGATCCTTATTTTGTCAAGGTAACGGATGGGAATAATCCGGCGGTGTACCAGGTGTATCACGATGTCAGCGACATAGGGACCGTGGTAGAACGGGAGGGAATGGTGAAGGTGGCAGGCTCGCTTGTTGAGTTTTTCATGAAGGCGAGGGTGGGGGGCTGATTGGGGCAGACTTCGGTCTGGCTATTCCTCAATAGATATAGGAGTAAGAAAGGGGCTGCCTGTTCTTAAAAGTTGTTTTTCGGCGTCTGTTAACCCGGATAATCCAAGTCCAGGCTCTTCCCACACTTTTTCAGCGGTTCGATGCAGTGCGAACTCAATTGCTTCGATAGTAAATTTCTTGGGTATGCCTATCGCCGTAAGGTCCACCTTCATTCCTTGACGAATTGTTCCAGACAAAAGATCCCCAACAATATAGAATTGGCGACCTATTATCTGAAATGCAGCTTTTATTTGAAAGGTGCCCTGTGCTTGCATATCAGAATTGGATAATTTGATTCCCATGAATGGTTATTAATTGAACATCGGGGTCTGTATAGGCCGAGAGTTTGGCCACGACTTCGTCTGCTATTTTCTTAGCTTTTTGTGTAGTGATATTTCCGGTAAATAGCATCTGGATACCGGGTGGTTCCCAGGAATAGGTAAGATTGGCCTCGCCAATTTGGAAATAGGGCCAGTTATTTTTTAGGCCTTTTGTCCACGGCTCGGAGTCTGGTGTCATCAGGTGATCAAATTGATCAGGAGATATCTCAAGGTCCGGTGGAGTGATCAGAAATTCTATGATTTCTTCGGTATCAGATACCGGTAAGGGGGCTGAATTTGCATTGAGCCTGTGAAGAAAACGCGAGAATATTTGCTGAAACCACATGGTAGGTGTGAAAATAGGCAATCGACGGGTATAAACGAAAAAACCTCCAGGACTAGTCGGAGGTTTCTCAGAGAAAAATCGGATCAAAGTTTTCGTAGGGTCGCCAAACGGGCCGCGGTTTGCGACAATTGCTAAGGGTGGGATTCGGAAGTCGGATTTTTGGATATTGGATTTGGGTACGTTCGGTTGCTTTTGGCAGAACAAAGATGCACAGGATTCGGCGTACGGCCTGAGAAAATAGTCAGGAATTACAGTAATTTATCGATGTACGTACGGAAGAGTAGGAAAAACTACCTATTTTCTACCGTTGAGAGAGTAAAGAATTGCTATATTCCCGATTTAATGGAAAAGAAAACCTTCCACCAGCACTTGCAAACCGTCAATGAGATTGTCTTGGAGTTTACCCGATGGCATTGTTTTAATGACTTTCCCGGGGAGTATCGCTATGTCATTGCCCCGAATCACGGACAGTAGACCCCGGAGACGACATCTGACAGCCGCCGAAATCGCCGTGCTCCGCGAGTAGAACCGCCATGAAGAGAAGGTGCTGATGGGAATCACTCGGCGGTTAAATGATACTTTAACAGCCATTTGGCCCAACTGGATTGGGGAGATTACCTAATTTCTAATTTTAGATCATGACGCCTGGTAAAAAATACACGCTTTCAACAAGCGCATTCTATTGCATTTTACTCCCACTTATTCCAGTTGCTGATCGCTATTCCCCGAGTGGCCCATGTACCCCGGGCCTTGGATTTCTCCTGATACTTTTGACTCCGATAAAGGCCGCGTTTGGCTTTGTTGTATCTTTTGTTGGACGTCTTAAGGGTAACCGAGCTTTTGTTGGACCAGTCTTCATTAATCTGGTAGTCCTTATGGGGTTTATTGTCTTGCTCTCCTCTGGGAGGATTTAACTTGTTGGCGAGTACGCTGGGTGCACCAGGTCCTGAGGAGAAGTTTTTGAGTAATGGACACTTCGGTTTGTAATCAAATTGGTGGCGGCAATGGATGTTGCTATAGGAAGGGTAATTTCTATGGCTCATTTTTGAATGATGAAAGTGGAGATTGTGACGAAGGAAGATTTGGAGAGTTTGAGGGTGTCTTTGTTGGCCGATCTGGCGAGGATGATGAAGGCGCCAGACCCGGTGCAGCCGTGGCTGAAGGGTTATGAGGTCAGGAGGTTGCTGAAAATATCGCCGGGTACGCTGTAGAGGCTGAGGACGCAAGGGCTCTTGCCTTATAGCAGGGTGGTGGGGACGATACTGTATAAGTGTGAGGAGGTGAGGATGTTGGTGGAGAAGGGGAGGGAGGAGCGATGATGAATTGATTTATTAAATTTATTTGAAATCTTTTAATTTATAAGCCTAACTTCTTACTACTCATTTCAAAGGATAATCGCCTTTTAGTAATTTAATAAGGTGATTTCAACAGACGGGTATGAAAAATCTTTCTCCTGTTGTGAATAAAAAAATGATTTTTCCTTTTTCCTGGCAATCTATAAATTTGTTGTATGAGCTTGTAGCAGGCGCAGGCTTTTGGATATTTTTCCCTAATTTCTTCCTTTCGATCTTTACGAGTAAGATCCGAGCTATTTTCCATTATTTTTTCCGCAAAAAAACTTTTTTATGAAATCTCCAAACCAAAGAGATATAGATCTCGCCGACTGCGCGGATACCGCTTTTGTACAAACCATGTATTTTGACATGGAGTTTAATTATATCCGGGGAAATGTAGAGCAAATCAGTATTGTTCCTGATAAGCATGGTAATTTGGAATCGGAAAGTTGTACGTTGATACCTTATGTTTGGTATGAGTTTGCGCGGGTAAGTGAAAGGAACCCCGGGACCGAGTGGTCTGACCTGGGAAGGATAGAACAGGCTAGAGAAAAGGTGAGATTTTTCGCTTTGGCTGCAAAAAATAAAACGCCGGTATTGAGGATTGTCGGAGGTACTATTATTACAAAATTGTCTGAACCTCCGGGGAAGGGGCCGTTGGCAAAATGAATTTTGATTTTACCGGGCCAATTCAGATGCCGGAGTTTGCTTTTAAGGGGAGAGAGTATTGGGAACTGACGGCTCCTGAGACGGTTAGAATATACTTTTTATGGAAAAGCCTTCCTTGGGTTTGGACCTGTTTACATATCGGGATGAAGACGCAATGGTTTCTGCCATCATTGCTCCTTCGGGCAGAGCCTTTATTATTTCTTGCGACTTTGAAGAATTATTGCCAGAAAGCGGAGGATATAAGAGTAAGGATATTCCTTGGATAAACGAATAGACAGCTTAACAGTGATTTAAGGCGAGAAAATAACGTAATGTGTTGCCATGTAACTGACCGGATTTACCAGACCCACTCATGGGCTCAGGCGGTAGTTTTTTTCTTGAACTTTTGTATCTTTATCTGGCTTCGGCACTGAGCAAACCGATTTGAAACGCTGTCAACCAACGCCAATCCCTGTCCGTTGTGAGCTATTAAGTCAATTCACTTTAAAATCTATGGGACTTTTTGACCGGTTTAAGAAAAAGGAAAAAGTATTAGAAGCAGCGGAACGTCTGGAGAACTTTCCTGAAATGCTAAATGCAAAACTTTTGTTTTTTGAAAAGCCAATTTTAAATACAGCTAAAATCTTAGAAGAGCTAAAATTATATTTTACAAGAGTTGAGAATCCAAGCAGCGATAAAGCATTACTATACTTCTTCCCCGATATCAAAATTGAGCTGGAAGGCGTAACAATTCCAGCTCAATGTACAATATTTAGTCCTGATGGTACAAGCCCGGAGGCAGAAATTTCTGAGGAAGCCTTTCAGCAAAATTGGCATTGGAAAGACGCAAATGAAACAGCAAAAAGGTGCAAATACGAGATTCTTGTTTCTGATTTTATGACAAGAACTTTGGATTATAAAACAAGGTTAGAATTGTTTATGAATTTTCTAGTAGCGGTTTCCAAGGCGACAAATCCACAAGTTGTTTATTCCATAAATTCGCAAAAATTAATTGAACCTGGCAGCCTTATTAAAAGTTGGGATGGACAAAAAAAGGAAACTTTGTTTGGAATTGCCAACGTTAGGCTTTTCAATATCGCTAACGGCGACACAGGAGATATCTTAATGGACACTGTCGGACTTTCCTTTTTAGGACTTCCTGACTTTCAACTTCGATTTACAACCTTAAATGAGAGTAAGGTCGCGGAATTACTTTGGAATTATGCATACTATATTTTTGAACAAGGAGACGTTATAGAGACTGGAAACACTTTATTAGGACTTGAGCCAAATTCAAAATGGAAATGCGAAAGGCAAATTTCATTAGCAGGACCCGAACGGGTGGTAATTAATTGTAACGTTCAACGGCCATGAGAACTTAACTCTGCGCTACGGGGCATGGTATTAAAGCTCCTGAAAGCCTTCACTATCAATTAAAGCGATCTTTCAAGGATAATAACAATAAGGCCATTCCATGAGTGGAATGGCCTTGACCCTTAAAACAACCTGTCGCAAAAGTTGAATCCTATATTTGATAACCGTCCAATAATCTCGCTCATATATATTAGTAAGTGTTGGTTGTAGTTTTGTAACTATAAAACAATAGTTTTTTTTCTACATTGATAGTGAGGGAGTTAGCTTTCTTGTTGGCAAAATCAGGGGTAAATTGACTTAATTGTCCAGTAGGGTTAACCAAAAATGTGTGAGATGACTGACCATTGTGTAGGAATAGGAGCGGTGAAATCTCCCGGCAATTCGAACGAGTTATTTCACAGGGAAAGATGATCGCTTTCGTCGGGGTTGAGTATGTTCTACTTATGCGTTATATCTATAGAGTCACAGGAGACTCTTACAATTTAGGTTTCTTGTTTACATTTAGTCATCACATCTTTGTTGAATTAATCGGGGATGATTGTACCTGGTCTGCTATAAATTTTTGAGAAAATGAGAGTTGAACTTGTGACGAAGGAGGATTTGGAGAGTTTTAGGGTGGCATTGCTGGCTGATCTGGTTCGGATTATGAAAGCACCTGACCCGGTGCAGCCCTGGTTGAAGAGTTTTGAGGTCAGGAAGTTGCTGAATATATCGCCGGGGACGTTGCAGCGGCTGAGAACGCGGGGGATTTTGCCTTATAGCAGGGTGGGGGGAACGATTTTGTATAAGTATGAGGAGGTAAGGAAGATGGTGGAGAAGGGGAAGGAGGATCGATAAGTTACCTGTGATATAGTATTTACGTTTTACTTAGTAGTGCATAATTATGGGGTTGGCTGGGGAAGGGGAGAAGCAAGGTGAATGGCTCGGATATTACCAAAATGGTAAAATCTCTGGTAAAGCAAAGTATGAAAGAGGTAAGCAGGTAGCGGCTGCTTTTTTCCATGAGGATGGATCACCCAATAAATCCATATCCTCATTTATGAAAGAGTCAGAATATCCTGGGGGTGTGCCACAGTTCCTTAGATTCTTAAACAAGACATTAAGATACCCGGATACTGCTGTTAACTATGAGATCCAAGGAACGGTCATAGTGGCGTTTAAGGTCTCTAAAGAGGGGAAAGCCTCAGAATTCAGGGTGATACAATCGGTCGATCAATCATTAGACGCAGAAGCACTTCGAGTGCTAAAAATGATGCCCGACTGGGAGCCTGCCATTATAGGAGGGATTTTGTCTGATAGCTATTATAGTCAGCCGGTGGTGTTTCACCTTTAGCGGACACCAATGAGTCGGCCTGCTTTCGAAAGTTATATAACAGGGGCATTCTAAAAATCAATATCTGTGAATTTCAGATCCCCGATGATAATATCATCTTCAATGGAATAATACCCGAATTTCCTGGTACGTTTTGAACTGACTCCATATGCGTTTTTGGTGAGCCATTTTGCATTTTTGGCCAGATCGTAAATGGTGTCATACCAATACCAGTTACGCTTGGCAAATAAGAGGATTTTTTTTGTCGTATCGCTCTTTACAAACTCGACAAAAAGGGTAGATGTCTGTATTGTTTTCTCAATGACGACACGAGCCATTATACGCTTGTCAACCGACTTTTTGAATGGATAAACAAATATGAATATAAAATTTTGATCCAGCATTTTATGATATGATCTTTCAAAAATCTCTTTGTTCCAGCTGTAAATATTGCAAAGCTCCAGGCATAATTGATGAAGAATTTCGAGTATGTATTTCAACCTGTCTGTGCCGTCAGCGGAGAGATATTTGTTTTCATCGATTGTTCCGGAAATATGGCAAATCGATCCAAAGTACCACGTTTCGTCCCATTTTTTTTCTTTTGCCAAATGAATGCAAATCCTGCCTGTCTTAGGTGGCTTGTAGCCCATTAGCATTTTATGATAAAAGTCACACACATAATTAATGGTTGTTCTGGCCTCAGTGATTGGTGTTTCAGGGGCTTCTTTTGAGTCGAGACCCTCGTAGTAAATTGTTATGTCGGAAAGAGGTGCGCCCATAGTGGTTACATATTCGTTTTTTTGATAGTCGGGATGACCAGTGTCACAATTAAGCTATTCACGGGTCTGATTTAATAGAAAGTGCCTTGCTCCGATCATGAGCGGGTGTTTGTCAGTCTGAAGTTCAGATAATTCGTTCTCTTCCTGTATTTTGAAGTCAATCGTGTCTGTATAGGCGATCCCAATATCGTATATATGTCCCGGGGCTTTATCCAAGAGAAATTCTAAGGCTTCATAGATTGCTGTACAGGCATTTAGTGCGTATGAACCAAGACCGGATCCATAATCATCCATATCGGGAGTGACAGATTCCAGTTTTAAGGTAATTTCATTGACTATTGATGGGGTGATTCGGGATGAATCTGATACTTTTATAAAAGCGATTGCATCTAATAAAATATTAGGATTACCCCAGGAATGCATTTCGTAAAACCGAGAGTACTCTGGTAAGAGCTTTTCGCAAATTTTTATTGCGAGGTCCAACTGCCGGCTATATGAAAGATTGTAGATCTGCTTATTGAATTGAGTCAGGAAATCTCCATATGGTATTACTGGGAGACTTAGTTCAGGCATTGTGATCGATTAAAAAAACGTTGTATTTATTGTTGTATTATAGAAATTGCAGGTTAGATCTTACCAAAATTTCCACCAGGGATCACGAGGAATGCCGGATGTCTTAGTCGCCACGGAAGAATTTGCCGGCGTCTTTTTTCGTGAGATATCAGTCGAAGCATAGAAGTGGACATTGTTCGCCTCTCCTTCTTCAAGGAACATGGCAACTTTTTTTATCGGCATAGTTACGAAACCGGTATTGGTGCTTACTAAAAGTGCATGAGTCCCCAATGTATACGGGATCAAATTCTTTAAGTTTTGATCCTTATCTTTCATATGATCTTCGTAATGAATCCAATGAAATTCCATAGTTGCATTCCTTCGGATCACTTCTCCAATGTATGCGCCACACCAAACGACGACGTTCTGGTATTCAATACTCGAAATGTCGATATTAGTCCGATAAATTCGTTTAAGATATTTGTTTACTTCGTGTAAACTACGCGATGAATAATCCAGTGATCGTGTATTTAATTTATCTCTTAAGGGGATATCGCCTTCTCCTTTCATTTTCCCTAAAAATGCTTCGGCAAACTGGTCAAACATTTCATCGAGATAGTTCATACTAGATTAATTGCTTTGATGAATTGGAGGGTGGGTTGACGCTTTTATCCATTTCCGGATGCGTCGTTTTTTTCTTAAAAAAATCAAACAAACCCATAGTTTATTTTTTACAGATATAGAACATTGAATGATCCGGTCAATGTGAATTCGATTTATTCAAGGCGTCTTTTACTTCTTCAAAATTGCCGTCAAGTAAGAGTGCATATAGCCCCTCCACTTCGGCCCAGGTTTTCATCTGCGCACGGATTTGCTCACCGGTCTGGGGAAATATGCCTGTTACAGTAAGATCCTTTTGCGTCTCAAGAACAGTCTCATGGTCTTCAACGATTGCCACCCAGAACGCGCCGTGCTCATCATCCATTTCCCGGGTCGCCGCAATTGTGTTCTGAATGTCCTTGAATGAAACGGCATCCACTGAGTCACCCCAAGCCGTTGCCAGATATGTTTCCATGCGTCTAAGCTAAGAAAAAATATCGTCTCTATAATTGATCTGTGGGAACAGGAACTGCATAGATGACATATAGCATATTTATTTAAACCGATCGCATAAGAGAGTAGGTGAGGTTGTCGGCAGTCAGGTGCAAATGACTGCACTGGGACTGGGTTTTAGTGTAAAATCCGGCATCGAAGGCTACCAATTCAAATCAATATCCAATCGCTGTAAATCTTCTGTAAGGGGGCTATATTAGTGCAGCCTGGCCAACATTGCAAAGATTATTTCAGAACCGTCCGTGATTGCGGATTTTGTGATTTTTAAATTACAGTTATATAGTGTGAATATGGTTGGATATACACAATCAGGCCATGCAGGTTTGAATCTTAGCGACTATTTGCTCCGATTATAGTAAATTAGCAATTGATTAATTTACCCAATGCCATTAACTTTTACGCTCGACCTGCCCCCAGGATACCCAGATGTACCTTGTCTTATTTCAGGGGACGAATCTGTTCTGTATCCAAACAAAATCTATCTGCTGCATTCGGAAAATGAAGAACTGATTGATGTGTATGAAATCAGGTATGAATATCATATTAGTCCATTTAAACAGACTTTGATAGTTGATAACGTCTTAGCTGTGGGGTACGAGAAACATTTCTATTTATTCGATATTTTTCAGAGAGAAGTATTGTTGCTTATTCATATGAAGGGATACTTTGGTCATCTATATTTTAGTCAAACAGATTTTTACGTCACCGATGCAGAATGTGTTTACAGGTTAGACAAGACCGGGAAAATTATATGGCAGACTGATAATTTGGGCCATGACGGTGTGATCATTGAAGAAATGGATGCCTTAAGTATCGTTGGTAGTGGCGAATGGGACCCACCTGGAGGCTGGCTGAAGTTTATGCTTGATAAAACAACAGGACTAGTTTTGAAGGACGAATATTGAATTTATTATAATTATAATATGGAAGCGTTGATAAAATTCGAACTAGAAAAGAAAATTTGGACAGAAACTGACTTTAAGGTAATGGGATGGCATGATAATCCTATATATGGTCTTTCTCTGGGCGGCGATCATCCGTTTATCAAAGAATTAATGTTGGACATTGATTATATTTTCGAATGGATTCATCCAATAGTTTCTGAGCAAACCTTTTCTTTTTGGATTGCACCTGCCACTTTATGTTTTAAAGACGTATCTAATGTCAAAATCAATATTGAAAATGGTCCTACTATCGTATTTGATTTAGAAATTGCTGACATATTTAGGCTTGAGCAAACTCCAATCCAGACTGGTTCAAATTACTGGGAATGGCATATTGAATTGCAAAATGGAAGTATTAGCTTTTTATCAAGCGGCTATGAGCAAATAATAAAAGGCGAGCCAATACTTACAGGTTCGCAATGTGTTCCTAAAGTTGTTCGAGGAGAGCCAAATTTTAAACGCATCCCGTTTGAATAGTTTACAAAAGCGCAGGTCATCTATAAATCGAATTGATATTCGTCCAGTTGAGTCAAAATCCTGGGATATTCGAGCCGGAAAACGACTAACATGCATAATCCATACGAGATAAAGCTAGGCCATCCTGCAGATTTTAGGGTGCGATATAGATTTTACACTAAGGAAGAAGGTGGCAGGTCGTCTCCACCTTATCAAGGCTATCGTTCTGATTTCTGGTATTATCATGGAAATAGCTCGGAGAATCAACTTTTTATGATATGGCCAGAGTTTGAGAATGCAGATGGCGAGGTCATTCTTCAAAATGATTGCTCTGTTCCTGGGAGTGGAATTGCGCGAATGTGGGTGATAGTCCCTGAGAGCAGACCTTGTCATTACGAAAAGATCAAACCGGGTCTAACCGGTTATTTTATGGAAGGCCTTCGAAAATTGGCCGACTGTGAAGTTATTGAAGCTGTTGGCTTGCTTACAAACCCAATTACGAGCCATTGATGGTGTCGGATCATCGTGATGGAGACGGCAAGTGCCTTAGCTTTTGTGTGTTTGGCCTGGAAGGGCGGGAAGAAGCGAATTTCCGCGATCTGGTTTGGATTATTTTATACTTTTGAAGCGTTAATCGCTCTTTCAAATCATCATAAATCAAGCCATTTTAGATGGGGACCTTTTCGGGGACCTGTGATGGATATGATAGATGCTTGAGATTGATTGTCAAAATATTGCATTAAGAGATCGGAATCCAATCCGGGTCACAAGCGCCCCGCACGATAGTGCGGGGTTTTTTGTGTTTGGTAGCGATGCGAGTTTACTCGCGTGAGCGGACAAATACAAAAAACCGGCGCCGTTAGGCGCCGTGGGGCGCTTGGGTAAGGATTTCGTCGACAAGCCAGAGCCATTTCTTTTTCGTGGGTTTTGTCGGACCGTAGGTGTTGTCGTTCAAGGCTTGGAATCTACGGCATGAGTCTTAGAAAATCTGGTGAAATTTTGTTCAATCTGTAAAGACAGCAGGAGAACGCGGATTTTACAAATGCCTCCGCATACCCCCGCCGATGCCCGTTCCTGCACGATTACTGTATCGAAACCGAACATCATGGTCTCTCGCAGGCCTTGACAGAAGAATGGTCTTCAAGACTTTATATACCCGGCACTCTTTTGGATCGTCCTAATGATTTGGCCGCCTTACTCGTCATAAAACTGACCAACCCATGTTCCGCAACTATCTCAGGATCGCCTTCCGCAGCCTCAGGAAAAGCAAGGGCTTTACCGCACTCAACATCATCGGCCTCGCTTCCGGCCTCGGTGTCTGTCTGCTGATCGTCCTGTACGTCACCGATGAGCTCAGTTACGACCGCTACAATGTCAACGCCGACCGCATCTATCGGATCGATGAGGATATCTACTTGAATAATACGAAATACGACGCTGTCACCACCTCCAAATTTTTCGGCCCCACTATCGTTGCTTCCTATCCGAAGATCCAGCAGATGGTCCGGTTCCGCAATCCGGGCGACCAGCTGGTGAGAAAAGGCAACGACCATGTGCTCGAACATCACTTCGTCTTCGCCGACTCGACGATCTTCAAGGTCTTCACTTTGCCCATGATCACTGGCGACCCCAATACCGCCCTCGACAACCCTCATTCCATCGTGATCGATGAAAGCGCCGCCCGCCGCTATTTCAACAGCACCGATGTCATCGGCCGTACGCTGGAGGTAGGTGGTAACAATACACCCCTCAAGATCACCGGGGTCATCCGGGACATGGCGGAACAGTCCCAGTTCCATTTCAGCTTCATTCGGCCCATCCGCGAAGCCTACAACTTTAATGACCCCAGCGATAACGACTGGGTAAGTAATTCTTATTATACTTATATCCTTGCCCAACCCGGCACCACGCGAGCCGAGGTCCAGAAGGATGTAGACGCAGTCGTCAACCTCCATGTTTACCCGGCCCTCCAGGGAATGTTCCACGTTTCGGGCGCCGACCTCGAGAAAGCGGGTAATCATTTCCGGTGCCGCATCTTCCCCTTCACCGACGTGCACCTCCATTCCAATAAGTCTGGTGAGCTCGAAGCCAACGGCAATATCCAGTATGTATACATCTTCTCCGTCATCGCCGTGCTCATCCTTCTGATCGCCTGCGTCAATTTCATGAACCTCAGCACCGCCCGCTCGGCGAACCGTGCCAGAGAAGTGGGTATCCGCAAGGTCGCCGGCTCGACAAAAGGACAGCTTATCATCCAGTTCCTCACCGAGTCCATCCTGCTCAGCCTCTTTGCCCTCGTCCTCGCCCTTGGCATTGCTGTCCTGCTGCTACCGATGTTCAATCAGCTGGCCGGCAAATCGCTCCATTCCGACATGCTCTTCAGCGGCCGGTTCCTGCCCGTCCTTATCCTCCTGGTGTTGGTGGTCGGTTGTTTCGCCGGCAGCTACCCCGCCTTCTATCTTTCCTCCTTTCAGCCGATGCAGGTGTTGAAAGGAAGGATAGCCGCAGGCTTCAAGAGCAGCTGGCTCCGTAGCAGCCTGGTGGTCTTTCAATTTTTTATTTCCATTGGCCTCATCGTCAGCACCCTCGTCATCTATCGCCAGCTGCACTATATTCGAAATAAGGAAGTCGGCTTTAACCGGGATCAGGTACTCGTCATCCATGATACCTGGTCGCTCGGCCGGGATGGCACGACCAATCTTCGCAAGAACCTGCTCACCCTTGCCGGGGTCACCGACGCAACCGCCACCCCGGACATCCCCACCGTCGTCGGCGATCAGTACTGGCAGGAAGGCTGGTTCCGGGAGGCCTCGCTGGACGCCAGGAAATCGAACATCATGACCACGCTCAGGGTCGACGACCATTATGTTCCCACCCTCGGCATGGAGATCGTCAAAGGCCGCAACTTCGACCTCGCGCAATTTCCTACCGACTCCACTGCCATCCTCATCAATGAAGCCGCCGTGGCGACGCTCGGCGTGAAGGACCCGCTCCATCTGATCCTCTACAATCACGATGATCTGTACAAGACTATTACCTATCATGTCGTCGGTGTCGTAAAGGATTTCAACTATAACTCCATGCACGACAAGATCCGCCCCGTTGTCATGCTGGTCAACACGTTTAACTGGAGCAGCATGGCCGTCCGCTTCCGCACGAAAGATGTCTTCTCTCTCGTCCGGCAGGTGGAAAGTAAGTTCCATGCCGCTAAACAAGGACTGCCCTTCAGCTACACCTTCATGGATAAAGACTTTGATAAATTGTATCACGCCGAGCAGCAGACCGGCCAGATCTTCATCACCTTCGCCGTCTTCGCCATCCTCATCGCCTGCCTTGGGCTTTTCGGCCTCGTCACCTATGCTGCCGAACAACGCACCAAGGAGATCGGTATCCGCAAGGTCCTCGGCGCCCGGGTCACCAGCATCGTCGGTCTGCTCAGCAAGGACTTCACGATCCTTGTCGGGATCGCTGCGCTTATCGCCTTCCCCGTCGCGTGGTGGGCCATGTACAAATGGCTCGAGACGTTTGCCTATCGTACGGAGATCAGCTTGTGGATCTTCCTCGTGGCCGGCGCCGTCGCCCTCGCCATTGCCCTGTTGACGGTCAGTATTCAGACCGTCCGCGCGGCCCTCGCTAACCCCGTAAAATCCCTCCGCAGCGAATGAAATGTTTAACAAAGTGACCGCGCGTGGAAATTCCAGGAGCGGGATTATCAATCACTTAGATCTACGATTAACCTTAGATTATTTAGAAAACGGTTCGAAAATTAATCACAATGAAGGTTTAAAAGTGTATTGCAAATGCACAATAGTTGTCGTAATTCGAAGTGGATATTTAATCCAATGAAGCAAATCGCTTTTCTGCCAAATCAAAGAACAAATCTGAATCTTCTTTGTCGAAAAAAAGGGATGCCATGTACGCACCTATAGTGAATTTGGATTTATTGCTTTGAAAATTAAATGCTTGGATGAAAAGAAAAAGGTTAGAGAATATGAGTTGATTGGGTTTAACCTGGAGGATTGCGGACATCTTTACTTAATTGAAAATGGCAATCATTTTAAATCTAAACAGGAGCTTATAGTAGAATGAAGTTGATCAACACAGGTCTTCAATCCTACTTCCTATTATTACCTAAAAGGATTTCTGATTGTGAGTTTTCCTTCAATTATTTGCCCGTCTTGCATATCCTCTGAATAAAGAAAAGTACAGTTGCTATCCAGGGCTGCGGCAACAATAAGGCTATCGAAGAATGAAAAACCGTACCGACCGGCTATTGCACAGGCCTGTAAAATGGTGCTTTCTGTATTAATGTGGAGACGGTTATTTTGGCAGCTTTCCTTTATGGCTGCTGCCGCCTGTTCATAGTTGAATTTGAATTTGCGGGTAACAATATTACACAACTCCTGTAAAACCTGAGTGCTTATAAGGGAATTGCTCTCTGAAATTATTTTGCGGGCTATTGCTTGTTTTTGTAATTCTGAATTGGAATAGGAATATACAAGGATATTGCTATCCAGAAACACATTATCTGCCATTGGCTTCATCCCGGTTGAATTTATACTCTCTAGTGTCAATAGAGAGGGCGTCAAAAGTCACATTTTTCTTAGTGGGCTGTTCGCCGCTTTTTCCTTCCCCTTTTGCAAAAGCAATGACTTCAATTTCCTTTCCAACGTATTCCGCAGGAATGTTAAAGGAAATGGTTTGCTTAAGGGGTGTTACTATCGTATGTATCATAGTTGTTACAAGTTTAGCCCATTATACAAATTTAATTTTTAAATCCGGATTTAGGAAAGGAATCGGAGATTGGTAGCGCAAGGAGATTGCTTATCTTTATAAAAGCAAATTTATCCGGGTAAAAAGCAGGTAAAAAGCAGGTAAAAAGCGCTAGTTTTTGGCATCCAGATCGACAAAACGATCGACAAAATGCCCAATTTGCTGAAAATCAACAGTGTAAAGTAATCCAATCCGGGTCACGAAGCCTCGTACGAAGTGCGTGGCTTTTTATTTGGTAGCAGGGTGAACTTGTTCGCCTAAGCGGACAAAGGAAACAGCCCCATCCCGCGATAGCGGGATAAGAGGCTTTGGGTAAGGCCCTCGCAGGTAACCGAGCAAAGCGAAGGTTACGAACGAGAAGGAGCAAGGGACGACGCTCCGACGAAGTTCAGGATCGCCGAAGGCAATCCAAATCATGTCGCGCGCTTTTGCCAAGCCGATCCCATTTCGATTCCCCAATCGGTCGTCATTTGGTGTAAAGGCTTCATTCAGTTCTTTTCCGTTATTCTTGTATTTGTCAACATCTGGATTTCTTCCTCATGCCCCTGAACCTGAAAGCTGGCTTTGACGACCGTACTAATCTTAGCACTGATGGGCATCCCGGTCCTCGTATTGACCTGATAGATCGCGCCCTGTGACCCATGAATACTGCTCTTCGTCGCAACCTCCACGTTAGTCTCTGCACTATCAACCTGGCCCTCGGCACGAATAACGGCAATCCCTTTATCAATCGACTCCAGTTGCAAAAAATTTTCCAGGCTATATGAAACCTCGCCTCTTTCAGTCATTTGCTGCCCCCATTGAGCACCCTGCCAGACCATCGAGCCCGGTAGTATCTGGATCAAATGACTCAAGTCCTTCTCGATCTCCCCGCGCCTAAATACCTCATCCCATCTCTTGACGTCTTCCTTTTCTTCTGCACCAAGATCGACTCCCGCTAATGCCCTGTCTACCGCCTCCGGATAACCTGCCTCGGTTTTGATCTCACCCGCCGGGCTGAGGGTAGCAAAAAGCGAAGCGTCTTTCAGCGCTACCATAATACGCCCGATCGCACTTCGGGTACTTTTCCCGACATTCGCGTCATCGATCTCTGTCGAGTTGCCATGTGTCATAGATAAATACACCCGACTAAAGGTCAACTCAAGGCCGAAATCACCCTTGCTTTCCCGATCAAATTTGAGATTCACCCCTAGCGATATTATTCTTGAATAGCTGATCCTGATTTGATTTTTACCATCAATAGTGACCTCGCTGACGATATTATAATGGTATACTGATGCGGTATCCGGGTTTAATCTCAACAGAACTGTTTTGGTCTTGTCCACTCGGATCGGGGCGGAGCGATCGGAATGCCGGCAGCCGGCCGCAGCTGCAGTGAACAAGAATAAGGAAAAAGCGATAGCAAAGTCTTGGTTTTTTATATTCACTTTCCTAAGATACTCTTTTGGTTTCGAGTGTCTTCAAATATCTATAAAAATCGTTTGAAAATGTCTAGTGCTGGTGGTCAATAACTGGAATAGCTTTGCCGAATCATTTTCAGTCGGCTGATACCCTTGAGAATATTCGTTCAGTCAATTTGTTTTTTACGTTTGGCATCTAATTGCCAATTAATTAAAATATCACAATTTGTGGCAAAGTAGAAGATTAAGATAAGAAACGACCATCCTTCAAACGGTATGGTTATCCCAAAAAAGGTTAGAAATGATGAAGTGTATACAAAGAAATGAAGGAGACCAAGCGATGCAAACAAAAGGATAGCGCCGGTCATTAGCAACGCCGGCTTAAACCTTATCAATAATAAAATGCTATTTATGACCACAAGTACTAATGTTCCATAATGTACAAATGACGCTTCGTAATCTTTATTATAGAATTTGTTCCAGGTATCATAGGCTGAGAGTGGTAGCCCAGGTTTAGAGATACGAAAAATACGGCGCACTAGCCCCGTGTGCGAAAGCCAGAGCAGGGCGTCTTCATATTCACGGGAGCGGGCGCCCTGCTTTACAGTTTGATAAAGGAACTTTCTTCGCAAGTTGTTTCCATTTAATTCCAATAATTCGACTAACATGTTGCAAAGGCCTCTCCTGAGTAAACCTGCGGCTTAAAGAGTATTGATCAACAACACAACGTAAACCAGTTATCGTAGTCCTGTCTGGCACGCCGTCATCAATTAGCCGGGGTTCATCCCATACCATTGGTCAAAAATAAATTAGTCATCATGAGACGTGTCAAGTTTATACTGTTTTTGTTATCCTTTTTCGTTATCACAGTCCTTTTTCTGTTGAACTCCTGCCACTTCCCGTTTGCGCACAAAAACAAAGAAAATTCACCTTCATTTGAGGTTATTGTAAACACCAAATTAAAACCGAAATCCAAACCGTTGCCTGCATTTGAGGACAGCCTGCCACGCCCACTGGCCACGCTGGTAGGTAAATTGGGAATCCAGGTAGACTTTGTTGAAAATGAGTTGATCATAGAGCCAGCCAACCAGTCGGAATTGGTTGCGTTG
>Ga0307510_10000043_pt1 | contig 100759 bp, 111 predicted proteins | sample 12_EM_MG_FD_207224 | JGI IMG/M metagenome (GOLD analysis project Ga0307510, IMG submission 207224) | Populus trichocarpa ectomycorrhiza microbial communities from riparian zone in the Pacific Northwest, United States - 12_EM | ecosystem: Host-associated > Plants > Roots > Unclassified... | reverse complement strand
CAACGGCTACTCTATGCGCGAAGTAAGTAAGAAGAAAGAGAAAATGAAACGAACGTTTGAGCCGGCGACAGGCTGCGCGGCGTCGTATGGAAGTGGAAACGATGTTGAAATTTTACTATATTGTCGCGAAGGGTGCGACGTCGAGACAAGGCGGCAAGAGCGAGGAATGGTTCGGCGGTACTCGACGCCGACCTCTAAGTCTAATGGAGGAAACGAGAATGTAGAAAAAGTGAACTAAAATGAAAGAGGGAAAATACGCAACAAAGACCCGATTCCTTCTACTCCGAATCCTTCCTTATCGGTCCAGACCTCAGGACGGTCGGCGAGGGCAGCGCGCTGCGCGTGCAACGAGGGGCGGTGTCGTCTTCGGGTTTGTCGTTGGCCGGTCCGATCTGGGCGATCCGAGTCTTCTCAGCCGAGGAGGCTTGGTGAGTGGCGAGCGGAACGTCTTGACTATATGTGGCCTGGGTCCGATTGGCTGACAACGAAGGCGGGAAGTGAGGAAAATGGGATGCTCGAGGGGACGAGGAGGAGCGGAAGTGCGTGAGAAACGCGAACAGTTGACTTTGCGTTGCTTGTGTCGCGTCGTCGGGCTCGGGCAATTCGGGAGCCGTCACGTGGTCGGAAATGGCCGATTCCGAGGCCACAGCGTGTGCACGCTCTACAATACCAAGCGCCCTCCCCTGAGAACACAGGGTGTGCACCAAGCCCTTCATCGCATGACGATGAGAGGATAGTTACCACTCCCTTGGCATTGGCCAAAGAGGAGTGGATGCAGGTGAACGAGCAGCTCACCCATTGGTCCTACCTTGCAGAAAAGAACAAGGCTGATGCGATGGATTACAGACGAGAAGTAAATGACCTTCAATCAAAGGTCACGGAAACTTGTCAAGAGCTTAAGACCAAAGTCACCAATGTGTACCATAGCTCCAGCGAGGTCTCAGACGCCATGCAGGGCATGCGTCAACTACTTAATTGTGTTCACGCATGATATGAAGGACGGTCAGTGCCCTCTCCATCACCTCGAGCTCAAGCTACCCAGGCAATATTTGCTGATCAAGGTTCCAATGAAGGAACAGTGGATTTTGAGTGTCAAGTAAACGCTTGAGCCCGCTTTGAGAATCCTCAACCCATCCAACAATCGATGGAGGAATCAGGCCCTTCTCCCAGAAATAGGGATCGGGCCCCTCATACGGAACAGTATGAAAGGCAGATGGCAGAGTCTTGTGCATGCACAGCTTCTAAGAGCCCACGTGCACAAATGAGTGGACCCCCAACCTGGGTCCAACACGAACCAGAGGAGACCTCAGACTTTGGACACAATGAAGGCACTGAGGAGAATCAACAGAATCGTGGAAGCATGGAGCCGCAAGGCCTCAGCCAATACGATCATACTTCCAACGCGAGTCCAGCTCCTCTGATAAGGCCCACATACATTATGCTGGACCAAGATTATGCCCACCGCTCAATGAGTGTGTGGTCACAACAGATGGTTGGCCTGATAACAATATCAGGCTCAACCCAAGGACAATCATTGGCAATGACCGCACCAACAATGCCCATACAGGGACAGGTGGGGCAAACCATTGCGTCGATCGTCCCAGCAATGCCTATTCCAGGAGAGTCCGATCATGAAATCAATATGATCGACACCTTAAGGAACCACATCAGAGATTCACTGATGGGTATCCCAAACAACCTCCCTGAAATTAAGGGACTGTGAGCCAAGTTGCCTGAGGCCTATGATGGCGAAGATGACTTTGATCATCTCAATAGGTGGCTTCAAGGCCTATTGAGATTCTTTAAGATCCACCGCCTCACAGGGGCGGACAAAGACATAGACTGGGTCCTGGTAACAGGGACCTGTCTAAAGGGAAAAGCTGAATGATAGTTCAGCCATGAGGTAGAACGTCCAAAGTGCAGGACTCACGATTGGACATTTGAGTCAGTAATAATTGCACTATATTGTGCATTTATAACCACCGCTACGGCACAGAAAGCGATGGAGGAGTACTTAAATATCAAGTACTCAAAGGAAGAAGGAATATTAGGCTTCCATCGCGACCTAATCATGTGGGCCAGGCGTCTTTCCCAGTACCCAGATGACTACTCCTTTAAACGAAGAATTATGAACAGCCTGCCATCTGATTGTCTGTACCACCTGACAATGTACAACAAACTTACAGCCGAACATAGTTCTATGGAGGACATCATGCGACAAGCACGACACTATGAGCAAACCCAAGCTTCACTGAAGGTAGGGCATAATATCAAGCGGCAACCCAGTCAAGGTTCCTCAATGCCTACAACAAGTGGGCAACAGAGGACAGTGGGGTTATGCGAACCGCAGTGTTCACGCAACCCACCAGCTAGGCTGCCACAAGGCAGGAGTGGTGCGAGTTATGGGATGCAAAACCAGTGCCCAGCCCTACAGCCCACCATAGGGAACCGCAGTAGACCTGCAGCCCCAACGCCATCAGCCTTGAAGGGAGATACTTCGAAGCTGACATGTTACAAATACGGCAAAGTCGGCCATATCGCATCTGACACCAAGTGTCTGCAGTATAAAAAGCCTGAGCAGCGACAAATTTTTGCCGCCCAGGTTTTGGATGATAGGTTGGATAGCAAGCAACCGAACCATATGGAGCTTCCCAAAGAAAGCAAGGAAGCTCCGGAAGAGGTCAAGGGAAACCTCAACAAGGAGCCATGTGAGCAGGACAACTGCCCAGAAGGCTCCCAGTATGACGACGAAGAGTCGTCCTATGAGGAATATGATGGCTATGTGCTGCCATCGGATGATGAGGAACCCGTTTACATTTGGGCTATGAGCACTGAAGGGGGTGAAAGCCCTAGCTCTGTACTCAAAAGTGAACGCCCTAGTCCTGCTCCCAAAGGAGAGAGCTCCAGCAGTACTGCCATGAAATTTGAGGATGTAGACTGGAAGTCTTGTCAGGAAATGTTGCAGAACTGTTTCCAACAAGCACCTTACATGGGAAGCAACCTGTTACGATCCTGGACCCCATTTCAATTTTCTGCTATTTTCTACCATTTTATTCCGTGCTCTTGGTCACTTGTTCTCCACTCGTTCCCTCATGTGCTGCTCGGATCACCACCAAATCACCTGACAAGTCACCTGATGGATCACCTGACCATTCCGCAGTCAGATATCACATGCCATCATTCCGCAGTCCGCAGCATTCTGCAGCATCACCATTTATCCTTTTCTGAACTGCCAGCTCATGATGCTCCACTCCGCAGTCACCAGCTCATGATGGAGCTATACTTAGAACTGCCATGTCATGATTTACCTTACTAAATATTTCCATATTTCTTTGTGACTCCTGTGACCTGTTACATTCTCATTTGTATATAAGCCCTGTACTTTTGACAGTTGGGCCTTAAGCCTAACTTGGTTTTCAATCCAAGACTTGTAGCTTCCACCCAGGACTCCAAGAGTCACCAGTCAGAACCCTTAGTCACTTCAAAAGCCCCCTTTGAAGCTCTTCCCTCTACTTCTAACAGAACACTCAGAAGTCGCCCTTATCATCAGGGACTTACTCGTTATCACATAGCCAACTGGTACCGTGCTACATCATGTGATCATTGCCTCAGGAGGAGACCCCACTGAGCAATTCCAGTCATCGCCAAAACCAACCCATGCACGTTGCGTCTTTAAGGCCCTTGGACCTTAACACAACCCATGGGAGTTCACTTCCCAAGATGGAATTACACACGTATGCAACTGCAAAGTGTGCGCGAATTTCAAGGAGCACATCCTTGTCTTGGAGCTCATACACAGCAAGAAAGATTCTTCTGCTGGGAAAATCCAAGACCAATACGAGCAAGGACTCATCTGTCTTGGATGGGACTTGGCTCATGAAGGAGGGCGTTTATCTCAAACAGAAATAAATGCCATTGAAGCCCTAGAACGACGAAACCACCAGCAAATGCTGTGGTTAGAGGTGTCGCACACGATGAATCATGACTATAAAGTCAAGATCAAGGAGCTCTTGGACAAGCTTGCTTGTGAACACTTGGACCTCAAACTCCAGGGCAAGGAGTCCGAAATTTGGTTTAACCAATTAATGGAACTCCAAAAGCAATACAAGGAGTTGGTGTTAAGGCTTCAACGGGCCTTGATAGTGCGACTTGCACTAAGTGGTGATCCTGTGGCAAGTACTTGAAGAGGTAGAAGTCTCTAGTGTTGCTAGAGACGACTCTGAGAGGCTTATGTAAGAAGTAGGAAAAGGAGAGGCACTTGGGGAGCTTTCAAGAACGTTGATATTGATAATCAAGTCAAGCTTAGGGCTTGACTTTCGAAATACAGGGCGCTTATATACAGGCGGGTCTGCGCACGGGCCACTACTCTAAAGGTAGGTAGTTCTGGTCAAGAGGGAGCTGTCTGAGTCGTATGGTAATCCGCGGACAAGTGCTGCGGTCTATATGAGTTGAACAATGGAGAAGCAGACGAGGACAATGGAGAATTGGACAAGTTGCCTAATTGATCCTAGACAATGGCGGCGGGTGCTCCGAAAAGAGAAGCGTCGTCATGATGCGATGACGACCACAAGGTTTGAGATTGATCTGAGGAGATCTGGTCTTCGCATGCCCATTCTGGTCTAATGGGCGTCTAGCATAAGCAACTACCCTTTAAGGTAGTCCGTATTGATGGTGACCCAGTTAAGGGCCATGTTGCTATCCGCGTCGTCTGCGGAGCTCTGCGTGGGTGAGGAAGTGTCTGCGGGTTCTTCTGAAGATATGGTCTGGTTGCCTTGACTCTGGGGCGAAGTGCTGGCTATGGGTGATGAAGCAGTAGGCGTGATTGAATGGTAACTGCCTTCTCTACTGGTGCGTTGACGTATGGGTGCAGAGTCAGGACTTGTAGGTGACCGGGAGTGCTTGTGGGACACAGGAGGAGGAATGTCTTCATAGTGTTCTCTCCAAGGCTCAGCTAGGGGTCTTCCTGGTGCCAGGGTATGCGTGGTACCTCCAGGGATGTCTGGTAGATAGTACACTGTTGGCGCATCTTCTATAGGACTATCTTCGGGTGGTTGCTCTACTATTGGTGGCTCTGTGAAGTGCTCCATTGAGGAGTGCTCTCGACGGTGGGTATCCCAAGGGGTAAAGGGGATCTCAGGTACGGCGGGTGATAGGTCAAAGGATGGGTAGATGGACATAGCAGGGGAAGGGGGTCGTGTCATAACGACTTGAGATGGGCTGCTCCATTGAGGCGTGACTGGTCTGGTCTGCCTCGGTGTGGCAGGTCTGGTCCACTCTGGTTTAGGTGGCAGGTCCTCTAAGGGAGATAGAGATGGCGGGTTCAATGGCAATGGTTGCTTTCCCATATACTCTGGCGGCGTAGCACTTGGGAAGATGACTGGTGGTTTGGTGGTGTGCTTGACTACTGGTTTAAGGTCAAAGGATACAAGCTCTTGTGTGGGCAAGGAGGGGTATGGTAAAGGCGAAAAATGGGGTGGATCATAACAGTTGGAGAACAAACTGGCTAACAGCCAGCCAAATGTTCTGTCTTCGTCTAGCAATGAAGACATACACATGAGGTTGGCTGTTAAGGGCCAAGGACCCTAAGGTGCGACGTGCATGGGTTTGTATAATGGCGGCAGGACTTGTACTTCAAGGGATCGCAGGTAGCAAACACTGGCCCTTGGATGTGCTGGTATGACGGGTCTGCATGTGTGCAAGACACTAGTGGTGATAATGAAAGATGTAGAAGAGTGTCTCGACGTTGTTCGAGACGACTTAGAAGGGATGCGGACGAAAACTGAAGGCGCTGTGGAAGCTACAACACTTGGGATTAAACCAAGTCAGGCTTAAGGCCCAACTCTAGGATATAAGGTCGACTTATATACATCTGGGCAGCTGCCATGACTCGAGCCTAATACTACTAGTACCCGTACTAGTAAGGAGTCATCGTACAAAAGATGGAGTCATACCGAGTCGAACTGACTCACGCGTGAGCCTAGGATACGTGCTACTAGGTTTGAGTCAGTATGAGTCACGTGCACAGCTAAAGGTAATTACATGTAAGAATGATAGGTAAGCAGTCAGGTGATGAGGTCATGTGATAGAGGGAGGGGTGGGAACAGGTCATGTGATGAGAAAGTATTAGTAAGCAGGTGAAAATGAAATTTGGAGCCCCGAGAACGTAACATTGGCGACCTCTGACGATGGTAACTTGTGCTGGACCGAACATCCCAAAAGTTCGTTGATGGCCAGCGTGGGAACCACATCTTGGGACAAGCCAATGGGACCTCCGAGCCCAATGGTTGACATCGCAGACAAGAAGACCATTCATGTCACAGCAGCGTTGGAACTACCAAGTCTGATGGACAAGCTTGCAGATGGGATTCCCCATGCAAGCTCAGAAGATGTCGTTCGCGTAGCAGCAGCACATGACAATACTAATATACCATGAGAACAAGAGTTCTGTGCAGCGCAGCGAACAAGCAGCGCAACTGGGGAATGCCCCAAACCTTCAACCAGTGATTGTCATTGCATGGCGGCACTGGTTAAAGTTAACAGCCTTGAGGCGTATGCCCTGTTGGACACAGGGAGTACTGCCATCTCGATATCACACGACTTTGCCCAAGTGGCAAAGCTCAAGGTTTTCCAATTGGAAAACCCAATTCCTCTGCAACTAGGAATGGTTGGAAGCTGTTCCATGATAAACTTCAGGGCCAGATCTCGCGTGGAACTGGGGACTGTAAGTGACGATGACGCCTACTTGGACATCGTCAACATCGACAGATATGACATGATTGTCGGTATCCCGTTCCTACGCAAGCATGGATTCATCCTGGACTTTGACCAGGATATCCTGAGTAGGCAAGGCGTGAAAGTCCCAACCTTGACTTCCGGTCAAGAGGATCTCATGCTTGCCAAGAAGCGAGCATTGCAAGTACGTACGCCCATCGCGCCAGGTGGGTGAATGGTTTGCGTGATGCATTGAGGCCCACCTGGCCAAGCGGCACCCTCACAATGGAATGCAAGCTGCAGCCTGGGCAAAGGCAAACCTCCCCTTGAGGGGGGGGAGGAACAACGCGTCCAAGCGATGGACACTAGCCAGGAGACTCTTCATGATGGAAAGCAAGAGTCCGTCAATCTTCAGGAGACTCTTCGCAATGGACAGTGAGAGTCAGTCAAACTCCAGAAACTTCACAACCATTGGTTTGCGAAGTATGCTGACATGCTTAACGGAGTCCCATCGGAACTCCCTCCACTAAGAGAAATAAACCACCGGATCCCACTCATTGACGATGGCAAGCAGTATTACTATCACTTGCCTCACTGCCCTGATGCCATGAAACCGCAACTCATGGAGAAAATGAAGCAGTATGTGGGCATGGGATGGTGGATCCCAAAGGCGGTGCCGCAAGCAGCACCACTCCTATGCATCCCAAAGAAATCGGGAAAGCTTAGAACGGTCATGGACTGTCGACAGTGCAATGACAATACCGTCAAAGACATCACACCATTCCTGGATCAAGACCAGATCTGGATGGACGTTGCACAAGCGAAGTTTCGCTCAAAAATTGACCTGTCCAATGCGTACGAACAAGTACACATTGAACTGGAAGACATTCATAAAACCACCTTCGTGACGGTCTACAGGACATGCGAGAGCAATGCCTTACAGCAGGGTGACTGTAATGGTCCCGCTACCTTCCAGCAGTTAATGACCACTATCTTCCAAGATAAGATTGGCATATTTGTGCACGTCTATCTTGACGATTTATTTGTCTTCAGCACATCAATAGAAGACCACAAGAAGGATCTCAAATATGTTTTCGAGAAGCTCCGAGAGTTTCACCTCTTCCTTGAGAAAGCGAAGTGTGATCTATACTCAAAGCATATGGATTGCCTTGGCCATCTAATCGATGACCAAGGTTTACATATAGACGCAGACAAAATGGCGCATGTCTGTGAGTGGCGCACACCCAGGAATCTCAAAGACGTCCAGCGATTCCTGGGTCTTGTACAGTACCTGGCCCATTTCATGCCAGATGTCACAGCCTATACTGATCCACTCTCTGCGATCTGCAGGAATGGCCAGCCCTTCTATTGGAAACCGCTCCATGAGGCGTGTTTCAATCACATTAAGGCGATTGCTTGTAAATCGCCCATTCTGAAGCTGATCGATCCGGATTCCAGTGATCCGATTTGGGTTATCTGCGACACATCTATGTCCAGCATAGGAGCGATGTATGGCCAAGGGGAAACCTGGCAGACATGCCATCCCACAGGCTTCATGTCTAAAAAGTTCACGGCCATGCAGATGAACTACTGAGTATTTGAGATGGAAACAATCACCATTCTTGAAGCACTCCTCAAATGGGAGGATAAACTCCTTGGTCAAAGAATCCTTGTGGTCACGGACCATAAGGTGTCAGAATTCTTTAAGACACAAAGGCATCTTAGCAATAGACAGGTGCGATGGATGGAATTCCTAGTGTGCTTCGACTATGACATCATGTATGTCAAAGGCGAGACGAACCTGGTGGCTGATGCCTTGTCCAGGTACCATTAGAATGACCACTGGGATGAAGCAATAGACAAGTCCCAGTATGTCAACACAGACTTGCGCCTCGACCCTGAGGGAGAAGATCTCCCTTGGGTCCGCTTTGAGGAAACTCAAGCAATGCACAAGTTGGGTGTTGATCCCCATTCACGCCCGCAACATCAATGACAAGCGCCGTGGAAGGCAGATGATCCAGTATCATTCACACCAAAGCGCCCCATCATAGAGGCCATTGAGGAGAGGCAGCAGGACGCAGCTGCACTCGCTGCCCATGAAGAACATGGGCGCAGCCCAGTGCCTGTGCCGCCACTGCCACCGCCGGACGACTCCTCTGACCCAACAGTCAAGAAGTCCCTTGGACATCTCCCGGACCTTCGCCCCCGAGTTGAAGGGGACCTGTCCATACTGGAGAGCATCAAGCATGGGTACCAAAAAGACCCGCTTTTCTCCAAGGTCCTTGACAACGTTGGGCACCACAAAAACTTTGAGGTCTTAAGTGACCTCCTATACACCCACAATCGCGCAGATGCATCTGTGCTTTGCGTACCGTCCGTCATCCATGACAAATGATGGATCACTGAAGTCGTGATATCCCAAGCACACAAAGTGCTGGGGCATTATGGGCCGCAGAAGACAGCGGACTATGTGTGGTGTCACTACTGGTGGCCACGCATTGGACAGGACGTCGAGCAATACTGCAAGACGTGCCCCGTTTGTCAAATGACGAAGTCCAGCACCCAGAGAGTGCCTGGACTTTTGCATAGCCTACCGATCCCCACGCAACCTTGGGAATCGATAGCGATGGACTTCATTGGCCCATTCCCAGAGTCCAGTGACTGCGACTACCTCTGGGTGGTCATCTGTCGCCTCACCTCAATGGTGCACTTAGTGCCCATCCATATGACTACAACTGCAAGTGAGCTTGCTCAGTTGTACGTTCGCAAGATAGTCCGTTTGCATGGACTTGCCGGAACTATTGTCTCAGACAGGGACTCCAAATTCACGTCCAAATTTTGGTGTGAAACTCACAGGCTTCTTGGCACGAAGCTCTTGATGTCAACATCATTCCATCCTCAGATGGATGGTGCATCAGAGTGAGCAATTTGCTCAGTTGCCCAGATTCTCCGGGCGATGGTATGACCAGACCAGCAGGACTGGCCTGACAAGATCCCCATGGTGGAATTTGCCCTGAATTCTGCTATTAGCAGCTTGTCTGGGTTTGCCCCATTCAAGCTTAATTACGGGTATACACCTAGTATAAACCCAGGGATCGTGCCGGAACCATGTGCCATACCCAGTGTCAGACATTTCGTCGAACGTGCACTGCAGAACCTCGCAGATGTGCATAATGCAATTATTGAGAGCTGAGTGTGCCAAACGCACAACACTAATCGTCACTGACACAAAGGTGACACCTTCGTGGCAAGTAATCTGGTATTTGTGTCCACTGCAGACCTATCGCTCCCGAAGGGATGCGTGCACAAACTTTTACCAAAGTTTGTTGGTCCATTCAAAATACTCGATGCCCAACCAAGTACATCTACCTATAGGGTCAAGTTGCCGGCTCAGCTACAAGCACGGAACTTGCATGACTGGTTCCACCGGAGCAAGATTCGCCCTTATCACACGAATGATGACACGCTGTTCCTGTATCGGGAAGCGCACATGTTTTATGACTATGGCACCCCTGATGACCAGGAGTGGCTTGTCAATGAGATTGTTGCTCACAAGTGGGACACAGGTCACTTCAATAGATGTAGTCAATTTTATATACTAAGTTACAGTAAGGCTGACAAAAAAAAATGGACTTAAGCTCAGCAGGGCTGTAAGAACAGCATTATTGTAAAAATAGAAGTAATAATTAGATAAGCAGGGAGATACAGGCAGTTATACTAACTTGTTAATTGCCTGTGGAAAAGTGTAACTAACTTGTTTACTACCTGTCAAATAGTATTAAAAGGTTATGGACTTCCAGTAGAAAAGTACTACTAGGTTGTTGAATACCAGTAGAAGGGTACTACTAGGTTATTGACTACCAGTAAAATAGTGCTACTAACTCCATAACTACCTGTTAAATAGTTCTACTAGATTCTTGACTACAAGTAGAAAAGTATTACTAGGTTATTGAATATTAGTAGAAAAGTACTACTAGGTTATTGAGTACCAGTAAAATACTGCTACTAAGTTGTTAAGGATCGGTAGAACAGTACTACTAAGTTGTTAACTACCTGTAGAATACTGCTACTAGCTTCTTAAGTATCTGTAGAACTGTACTACTAAGTTGGTGACTATTTGTAGAGTATTACTACTAGGTTTTTAACTATCTGTGAAATAGTACTACTAACTTGTTGACTACCTGTAGAATGCTGGTACTAACCTGTTAAGTATCTGTGAAATAGTACTACAAACTTGTCAACAACCTGTAGAATAGTACTACTAACTTGTTGACTATGTATAGAATGCTGCTACTAACTTGTTAAATATCTGTAGAACAGTACTACTAACTGGTTGACTACCTGTAGGATGCTGCTACTAACTTGTTAAGTATCTGTAAAAGAGTATTACTAACTTGTCAAGTATCTGTAAAAGAGTACTACTAAATTGTTGACTACCTGTAGAATAGTATTACTAACTTGTTGACTACCTGTAGGATGCTGCTACTAACTTGTTAAGTATCTGTGAAATAGTACTACTAACTTGTTAACTACCTGTAGAATAGTACTACTAAATTGTTGACTACCTGTACAATACTGCTACTGACTTGTTAAGTATCTGTGAAATAGTACTACTAACTTGTTGACTACCTGTACAATACTGCTACTAACTTGTTAAGTACCTGTAAAAGAGTACTACTAACTTGTTGACTACCTGTAGAATAGTACTACTAAATTGTTGACTACCTTTACAGTACTGCTACTAACTTGTTAAGTATCTGTGAAATAGTACTACTAACTTGTTGACTACCTGTAGGATGCTGCTCTTAACTTGTTAAGTATCTGTAAAAGAGTACTACCAACTTGTTAACTACCTGTAGAATAGTACAACTAACTTGTTGACTACCTGTACAATACTGCTACTAACTTGTTAAGTACCTGTAAAAGAGTACTACTAACTTGTTAACTACCTGTACAATACTGCTACTGACTTGTTAAGTATCTGTGAAATAGTACTACTAACTTGTTAACTACCTGTAGAATGGTACTACTAACTTGTTGACTACCTGTACAATACTGCTACTAACTTGTTAAGTACCTGTAAAAGAGTACTACTAACTTGTTAACTACCTGTAGAATAGTACTACTAACTTGTTGACTACCTGTAGAATACTGCTACTAACTTGTTAACTATGTGTAGAATAGCACTACTAAATTGTTGACTACCTGTACAATACTGCTACTAACTTGTTAAGTATCTGTGAAATAGTACTACTAACTTGTTGACTACCTGTAGGACACTGTTACTAACTCATTAAGTATCTGTAAAAGAGTACAACTAAGTTGTTGACTATGTGTAGAGGATTACTACTAACCTCTTGACCACCTGTAGAATGCTGCTACTAACTTGTTAAGTATCTGTGAAATAGTACTACTAACTTGTTGACTACCTGTACAATACTGGTACTAACTTGTTAAGTATCTGTAAAAGAGTACTACTAACTTGTTAACTACCTGTAGAATAGTACTACTAAATTGTTGACTACCTGTACAATACTGCTACTAACTTGTTAAGTATCTGGAAACAGCACTACTAACTTGTTAACTACCTGTAGAATAGTACTACTAACTTGTTGACTACCTGTAGGATACTGTTACTAACTTATTAAGTATCTGTAAAAGAGTACAACTAAGTTGTTGACTATCTGTAGAGGATTACTACAAACCTGTTGACTACCTGTAGAATGCTGCTACTAACTTGTTAACTACCTGTAGAATGGTACTACCAACTTGTTGACTACCTGTAGAATACTGCTACTAACTTGTTAAGTATCTGTAAAAGAGTACTACTAACTTGTTAACTACCTGTAGAATAGTACTACTAACTTGTTGACTACCTGTAGGATACTGCTACTAACTTGTTAAGTATCTGTAAAAGAGTACAACTAAGTTGTTGACTATCTGTAGAGGATTACTACTAACCTGTTCACTACCTGTAGAATGCTGCTACTAGCTTGTTAAGTATCTGTGAAATAGTACTACTAACTTGTTAACTACCTGTAGACTGGTACTACTAACTTGTTGACTACCTGTAGAATACTGCTACTAACTTGTTAAGTATCTGTAAAAGAGTACTACTAACTTGTTAACTACATGTAGAACAGTACTACTAAATTGTTGACTACCTGTAGGATGCTGCTATTAACTTGTTAAGTATCTGTAGAAGAGTACAACTAAGTTGTTGACTATCTGTAGAGGATTACTACTAACCTGTTGACTACCTGTACAATACTGCTACTAACTTGTTGACTACCTGTAGGATACTGATACTAACTTGTTAAGTATCTGTAAAAGAGTACAACTAAGTTGTTGACTATCTGTAGAGGATTACTACTAACCTGTTGACTACCTGTAGAATGCTGCTACTAACTTGTTAAGTATCTGTAAAAGAGTACTACTACCTTGGTAACTACCTGTAGAATAGTAGTACTAACTTGTTGACCACCTGTAGCATACTGCTACAAACTTGTTAAGTATCTGTGAAATAGTAGTACTAACTCGTTAACTCCCTGTAGAATAGTACTACTAACTTGTTGACTCCCTGTAGGATGCTGTGACTAACTTGTTAAGTATCTGTAAAAGAGTACTACTAAATTGTTGACTACCTGTACAATACTGCTACTAACTTGTTAACTACTTATAGAATAGTACTACTAACTTGTTGACTATCTGTGGGATGCTGCTATTACCTTGTTGAGTATCTGTAAATGAGTACTACTAACTTGTTAACTACCTGTAGAATAGTTCTACTAACTTGTTGACTACCTGTAGGATACTGCTACTAACTTGTTAAGTCTCTGTAAAAGTGTACTACTAAGTTCTTGACTATCTGTAGAGTATTACTACTAACCTGTCAACTACCTGTAGAATGCTGCTACTAACTTGTTATGTATCTGTAAAAGATTACTACTAAATTGTTGGCTACCTGTACAACACTGCTACTAACTTGTTAAGTATCTGTGAAATAGTACTACTAACTTGTTGACTACCTGTGGAATACTGCCACTAACTTGTTAAGTATCTGTAAATGAGTACCACTAAGTTGTTGACTATCCATAGAATATTACTACTAACTTGTTGACTACCTGTAGGATGCTGCTAATAACTTGTTAAGTATTTGTAAAAGAGTACTACTAACTTGTTAACTACCTATAGAATAGTATTACTAACTTGTTGACTACCTGTAGCATACTACTACTAACTTGTTAAATACCTGTAGAATAGTACTACTACCTTGTTAACTACCTGTACAATACTGCTACTAACTTGTTAAGTATCTGTAAATGAGTACTACTAAGTTGTTGACTATCTGTAGAGTATTACTACTAATTTGTTGACTGCCTGTAGAATGCTGCTACTAACTTGTTAAGTATTTGTAAAATAGTACTACTTTTTTGTTGACTATTTGTAGAATATTACTACTAACTTGTTGACTCCCTGTGGAATGCTGCTACTAACTTGTTAAGTATCTGTAAAAGTGTGCTACTAACTTGTTGACTACCTATAGAATACTGGTACCACATTCTTATTTATATGTAAACAAGTACTACTAACTTCTTGTCTATCTATTGAATAGTACTGCTCACTTTTTGAGTAACTGTAGACAGGTATTACTATGTTGTTAACTACAGTGTTGGACATCATAAATCAACAAATATGCTGACACCCAAGGACAATTTTTTGTGGGCAAATAGACACTAGGACTGTGATCATGAGGGCTCAATATATCCAAAAACTCTCTTCCTCTACCTCTCCCACACTTTTTACAATTGGGTGATTTTTTCTTCTGGAATTATTGATTTATGCTGTCTGGCACTATAGGACTAAAAGAAAAGGAGGCACTGCCTATGTTGTGCAATAGAATGCACTTAGAGCCCATCTTTCTATGATATACAGTCCTTATCTACATGGAGATAGAAGGGGAGTCAGAGACAGGCTGAGTTGAGTTGAGTCAACCAGCAAAATTGGGGTCAGGCAGGTCTTGGGGGCATGGGATCTGCAGTACATATAGTGACATGGTAATATAAGTAAGGAGATGGAAAGTAGGTCAAGTCACCTGTAACACTTTGACACAGATAACTACTACCCAACATTGGAAAGGGAATTACCAAGCTATTCCTGCATATTGTGGTTTGGTTTCAGGACAGACAGGTTGCTTGTGTCCTTGCCAGTGCAGGAGGAACAGAGACAATCCTGGCTATAATAGCCACTCTGCTGGTACTTGATAGTGATCTCCTCATTGGCTGCAATGGGTTGTATGGTAGCCATAACACAGGCATAAGTATCAGGGATGGGGAAGATCTGGATAGGGGAAGTTAGAAAGCAGAAGACCCAGAAAGTGTCAAAAATAGAAGAGTATAGAAGAAAACTCACTTGAGCATTGGGCTTGCAGTCATGGTTGACAAATCGAAATCGTCCAAGGATCAACCTCTGCCCCATGGGACCAAGTTGACCAGGAGCAGCCTCTATTACAGATGGGCCTGGAGCAGAAGTATAGTCAAGTGACATGGAGCTACATGTCTCCATGATGAAGGTGCTTGCAGGGATAGGACTTGTTGCCTTGAGACCAAAGGATGCTTCTTGACCAGTATGGGAGACTTTCATGATATGGACACTACTTCCAGAAGAATACAGTAATGAATATCTGTAGAACAAGCTGATGGAAAAATGAGTGGAGGAGAAGATGAAGGCATAAAAGGGGCATACTGTCTGAGGCAAGCAGACCAATCTTTGTCATCTGATCGAAAATCCAAGATCTTGTCCTGAAGGTTACTAACAGACTCCACAACAGCTTCCCAGCTTGGTTCACTGCCATTGAATTGCTGCATGCAGATTTTGGCTGCAAGGGTGCCATCTTCCTTAGAAAGATGATTGTATTTGGCACTGGACTGGGCAAGCTCTGAGACAACAGCATGATGGCGATGCTTTTTCCCCTTCTGAACAAAAGCTGTAAATATAAGAAAGCTGTCTGCTTTGGCAAACATCTCAGATGGGTATGCTTCACGATTTAATGCATTGATTTGCTGATGGACTTTGGAAGCAGGTTCTTTGATCTCAGGAAACCAGTCAGATTCAACAGCAGTGGAAGCAGTTGCAACTGATTTCAATGAGCATGGAGGGTTGCAACATACAGCCATGAAGATGTTGGAAGTTGGAAGTGATTATCTATTATCTGATGTTGCTGCAACGCGGCTTAGCTGGGAGTCAACTTACCTAAGCCATGGCATGACTGATGGCAGCTTTCACACTGTAGCTGTGTAGCAAATAGCGCACATGAGCAGATCGATTAGATCACACATGGTGTTGCACAGCCTCCCACTCTCCTACAACAATTTTCTCTGCCTGAAGACACACAGATCCCTTGGCCAATCAATGCCACAAGATTGAAGAGGGTGCCACCTTGAAAATCCCCACATCTGCTCCTCCAAAGCAGACCTTGCATGTTATAAGAAGCTCTCCCACAAGATACACGCACAAGCTTTGCGCACAGATTTGTTCTTGCATCTCCACCTTTGTCGTCAATGAATCGACACTTTCTCTCAACAGTCAAGTCGCCTGGCTTGCCACGGATCAAGAACTCTCAGCTGAAGACTCACAGATTGCCCATATCGGATTGACTGATGTCAAGACCCAGAGTCGCCACCACCCCACGCTGTATACACTTTGGGCTGCCCTCACTGACCACCCCAAGGTCTGGATGCATAAGGAGATTTGGGAAGGATTTGGGATGGATATAGAATGGCTCGGGTTCCTTTGTATGTCTTTTCTCTTTCTTTTTGATTAGTCTTGTTCACTCTCCATTTTTTCGACTTCCCCATTAGATGTAGACTTCGGCCTCAAATATCGCTGTACCATTCTTTACCCTCATTGCCAATACGCTCGATGTCACGCACTTCGCGGTGATTCAGTAAAATTTTGACATCGCCTCTTCCTTCCATATGATGCCGTGCAGCCTGTTGCCGTCATAGATATTCGTTTTCTATTTCTTCCTTCTTACTTTGCACATAGAAGTACTCGCTGTATCGATCGTACCCTGTGTATAAAGAGCACCGCACCTAGCTTGTCAAGGGCATCATAGAATAAGGCAACTATGGCCTATTCCCCCCCTTTTCCTTCAGTATGCTATTTGACTGTGTGACGCCTCGCAAGCCCACTGTGCCACGACCATTTTTCTGATCTTCCCATTTTGTGTCTGGGTTTGTCCTTGCCCTTGCCCTTGCTCGTCCTTACCACCGCTCACCATTGCCATCGCCACTGTCTCCCGCCACCATCGCCATCTCTTCATCTTGTCAAACCCTCAAAGCACTAGCTGACGTCAACACCAATGCACCGGTGTCCTTGCTTCTCCCATTCCCCACACGTTCTTGCTACTTGAGAATGTGGCCTCCCTCTTTTCCTCATTCTCTCACCTTCTCACACTTGGGGACTTTCCTCAAACTCAAACGCAGATGCCGTTTCTGCCCTACAGGATGAAGCTTTGAATGGCTTCCCCTGCTTACAGACTGCCTGCAGATTGTCCACCTTGTGCCCCCTGAACTTCGTCTGTGTCAACATACCCCCAGGCCATGGCACTGGTGAACTGCCTTTGACGGCCATACCATACTGTTTTCAGCCATATTGACAGCCGTACTGTACCATCAGCCCTCTTGGATCTTGGGTATACGGTATGGGTCAAGGCTATTTATATACTGTATTACACCTGTTGGTATATGGCTGTATGCCGTATACGGTACGGTGTGCAGCCCTACTCACCATGCTGCAGACATGATGATAGCCAGTCCCCATCCCACCTCTCCTTGCAGAGATGACGATTGACGGGACGACAGTTGAAGTTGAAGTGGTTATGGCTGAAATCATTGTGGCCTCCTGCTAGGTGGTATCGTTGGCATAGCAACATGGTCTCGGGCCATACACCACCCACCTGTCCTCGCCGTCTCCAACAGGCGAGTGCCTCTTCTAGTTCCCCCTTTTTTTTTTATGTTCTGACCAGTTCCCATTGCAGATTTCTTTTTTTTGGCTCAACTCATGGTGACTCCCTGATGAGTGGAACCAATGCAAACAAGTTTGACATCACTCTCTGGCTTGTGTGTCCATCGCCAATTTGCCCCTACACCCACAGTGACGTGATTCCATCAGAAGACATCAATAAACTGCAGTGACGGAGCTTTGGCATTTCAACCAAGACCAATATGGCCTGCCAGGTAGGTTACAGTTTTAGTGGTCTTCTTTATTTCCTTATTGTAACATTTAATTTCTAGCCTACTGTAAGGCCAGGACATGCACTAGCCTCGGAAACAAGCAGAAGCATGCCACACAGCCATGTTTTCTGAGTTGTAGCCTGCTCTCTCGATCCGTGAGTCCGTTCCCTGTATGTGCTGATGAACATGTGACTTCGCCCCTTGGATCGGCCCATATCAATGCATCCAAGCCCAACTTCAACCACATCGCTCTCTTCTCATGTGCTCTCCTCTCCTCTCCTCCTCCTCTCGTGCCGCCTCCTTGTCCTTGTCCCTCTTGTCTTCTGCCCCTCACCCTTGTCATCAAGAGATCGAAGCCTTTCCTCAAAAAGTCAAAGCTGTCCTGCTCGTCGCGCACCAGCCGCCTCAGCTGAAGACTCTCAGATCGCCCACATTGCACAGCCGATGTCAAGACTTGGAATATCGTTGGCCCACGTCGTATGCGTCTAACGCTGCCTTCGCCGACCATTCCTCAGTCTGGACTCCTCAAGAGTTGGAAGGGTTTTTGGGATGTTTATAGGAATATTTGCTTTTTATTGTGTATGTTTTCTGCCCTATTTCAACTTCGACTCACCTGCTCTCCATTTTTCGTTTGCCCCTTTTGATCTAGATTGTATTATCGTATTCGCCGCAACGTCCCTCACCCTCATTGTGGTTGCGCTCGACGTCGTGCACCTCATGACGATTCAGTAAAATTTCTTGTTTTTGGACACCAACTTTTATCGCATACGACGCTGCACAGTTTGTCGCTGGCAGAACCTTTGTCTCGTTCGTCTTGTTCCCTTTTTTCCCATCTACTTACTTCTGCGCATAGAGTACCTGTGCTGTATTGTGTATGCGCTGCATATAAATACCCCTGCGTCTGGCCTTGCCAAAGGTCAGGCAACTGCGGCCCATCTTCCTCCTCCTTTTTCTGTGTGCTTCCATGACTGATGCTTGCAAGCCTGCTGTGCCGCAACCGTCTTTCTGAACTCTTGTTTTCGCACCTCGTTTTCAACTTCAAATCCTCGCTGCGTCGACATCTTGCTTCCGCCACCTCCGTCTCCTTCCATCATCACCTTCGCCTTCACCATCTCCTCTGCCTCTGTCATACTTCCATCATCATCTTCTTCATCAACACCATGGACACCTTCCTCGCTTTTGCCATCGCTCCTCGACTCTGCTGCTCATCTTCACCATCACCTCAGCTTGTCGCGTCGCCACCACCTTGTCTTGTCGACCCCTCAAGATACTAGTCAGCATCGGTGTCAATACACTGACATCTACACTTCTCCCATTTTCATCATCTGCATGTTCTCGCTAGTTGGGGATGTGGCCTCTGGTCCTATCCTATCACTCTCATCACTGGGGACTTTCCTCAACTTGCACATAGATGCCGATTCTACCTTACACTACACCTCTGGCTTGAAGAGCTGCACACTGTAAGGGATGCACACGCTGTGGCCTCGGAATTGGTCATTTCTGACCATATGACGGTCCCTGAGTTGCCTGAGCCCGACGACGCGACACAAGCAATGCAAAGTCAACATATTGAGTTTCTCACACACTTCCCCTCCTCCTTGTCCCATCGTTTGTTAAGGTCCAAGGGCCTTAAAGACGCGACGTGCGTGGTTTGGTTTGGTGACGACTGGGATTGCTCAGTGGGGTCTCCTCCTGAGGCAATGATCATGTGATGTAGCGCGGTACCAGTTGGCAACATGATAACAAGTAAGTCCCCAATGATAAGGGCGACTTCTGAGTGTTCTGATAGATGATGAGAGGGAGAGCTTCAAAGGGGTTTTGAAGCGACTAAGGGGTCTGACTGGTGACTCTTGGAGTCCTGGGTGGAAGCTACAAGTCTTGGATTGAAAACCAAGTTAGGCTTAGGGCCCAACTGCTAAAAGTACAAGTGCTTATATACAAAATGAGAAGTCATGGGTCACAGGAGTCACAAAGAAATATGGAAATATTTAGTAGGGTAGATCATGACGTGGCAGTTCTAAGTATAGCTCCATCATGAGCTGGTGACTGCAGAGTGGAGCATCATGAGCTGGCAGTCCAGAAAGGGTTAAATGGTGATGCTGTGGAATGCTGTGGACTGCGGAGTGATGGCATGTGATATCTGACTGCAGAATGGTCAGGTGATTCATCAGGTGACTTGTCAGGTGATTTGGTGGCGGTCCGAGCGGCGTGTGAGGGAACGAGTGGGGAACAAGTGACTGAGAGCATGAAATAAAACGGTAGAAAATAGTGAAAAATGGAAATGGGGTCCAGGATTGTAACATCGTTCCTCCTGTTTTCCCCACCTCCTGCTTTTGTTATCAGCAAATCGGACTTGGGCCACATACAGTCAAGACTAGGGCTGAGCACCGTCCCATATATGGGATATGGCCATATCAATACGGTGCCAATACGGCTACTGGGTACCCGTAACTGTAACCGTACAACAGTTTGAAAAATCCGAGATAGGACGGGACCCATATGAATACAGCCATAATACGGGGTCTTACGGGATATATGGGTGCGATTTAGATGAACCTTGAGTTGTTTGGATTCAGATATATTCTTGAGGGAGGTGGGAGATGAGGCTGAGTTCCCGAATAAGCAAGAACATGTGAAGAAGGTCGAAAATGCGAAAAGCAAAGATATCGGTGTGTCAGCGTCAATGTTGGTAAGTATCCCAAGGTGTCAGCAAGGCTGAGATGAGCAACAGTGTCAAGGCAAGGTTGATTGATGTCGGATGAGGTGAAGGTGGGCGATGTTGGCAAGGCAAAGACAGTCGGTGTTGGTAAGGCAAAGGCAGATGGCTGAGGCGTTGAGAATACTGGGCCCATTAAAATATCTAGAGGATGGGGAGCACGGTCAGCAGTGGCCAACGCACCTGTGTCTCCTGTATATACTGACCCTGTCAGGCTTGGTGGCATGGTTGTGAAGGTCGACATAGACACAAGGGAAATTGAGCCCTCGCACGTTGAAACACACAGATGAAGGGTAGCGCTGCCGGTTGGGGGCACTGAATTTGCCATGGCCAAGGCCCTGCCGGTGTTGGGTCTGCTGGCAGGGCTGATAAAGCCACCGTTTGCAACACCCAAGGCATTGGGGCCCAGGGCCTATGGCGGAGAAAGGGGGGTGGGGGGAGGTATAATAGGCCATCGCATGGCAAGGCCTGGCACATGGGGCTGACACACTGCAGCGAGAGGGCAAGTGAGCGTTGAGTCGGAAAGGATGTGACCTCCTAAGGGGCACCAATGAGGTGGGGCCCACAGAGGGAGGGAACCCAAGGGACCTGTCAGGACACGGAAAGAATGTGACTGGGGGGTACTCACCTCTGGAGACCATAGAGGAAGGGATGCCTTGGACACAGTGTATGGCAGACGTTGTGTCTGCATGTGAGTTCAAGGAGAAAGGGGAGGAAAAAGAAGTGAACGAAAAGCCAGCAGCATTTCTGAGAATCGGAGAATGCACTGTAGAGTTGACTGGGAACAGACGGCAAATAGCGATTGCATGTCTGATAGCAGTCGGGTTTAAACAAGGAGGAAGAGAGGGGAAGGGGCTCAGTTGCCTGGCACACACATGCTAGAAAGGAGGGGAGTCTTGGGCCACAGTTGCCTGCTCTTCAGCAAGGTGGGTGCGCGGGGTTTTATACGATTGGGACAAGGTGATTACGAGACAAGTACACTATGATGAGCAAGTAGAAAATGAGGGAAAAGGAAAGTGGAAAGGGGTCAGTCTTGCTGGTGACAGACCCACACGGCGATGTTCAATATCGAAGGGACAATGAATAAGGGAAACACTAATGTAAAAATAGAAAGAGAGTAATTGTTCTAATAGAAAAACAAGCGATAAATGTACGAAAGAGCGTGCGGTCCCTAGACAATGACTCCTTATCCCACAAGGCCAGTGCTTGGGCCTACTTCTCCGTCCTCAAGGCTGCGTGCGTACATTGTGTCTGGCAGCTTTGGGCGATCTGAGTGCTATTGGAGGTGAGATCCAAGGCAAGATGTGTTGGGGAAGGAGAATGGTGAGGAAGCGGGCGTTGAATGCAAGGCAGTGGAGGTGGAGAGCGAGGCAAGGGGACAAGTATTGTTGATGTGTCGAGGTGCAGAGGCAGGGCACAACATGGGATACACTGGGGTTACACCTCATACCATCATACAGCTGTAATACGGGCCGTTACGGCCATCACTTGATGGTCTGATACAGGGGGTGACCGGCCCATCAACCGTCCCGTCAAGCTGTCTGCTCAAGGCCAGACGGGACGGGCCCATCCTGTATTTATGGCGGCCCATATACCCGTATATACGGACACGGTGCTCAGCCCTAGTTGCAAGTCATACTGAGTATATGTTGGTGTCTGTGGGCGTGAGCTTGGTGTTGGGGCCGGCACAGGGGGAAGGGAGAGGGTATCAGCAGCAGGGTTGGGATGAAGGCATTCGGCGTTAAGTCAGGTGGGCCTGCTTTGGCGAGGCTGGCGGCATCGGCAAGGGTGAATAGACGCTCTCTGCCATGTCACTGTCATAGAAGAGCCTCAACCCTCCTTCTGCCTGGGCGAGTTGGCCTGACATGTCTCCACCATCTCTGCCCACTTGCATATGCTGGCGTTCAGGATGCAAGTTGAAATAGCCCATCTGCCATTGAGGGAACTGTCGTTCTGGGACTTGCACCTCTTCTGGTTCTGCCAGGTCGACAAGGAGGTGGGGAAAACAAGAGGAGCGAGGGGATAAGGAGGAGATATGCATGGGAAAGGCAAAAAGTTGCCTTAGGTTTGAAAGTGTCGTGGCATAGGGCTTGGGCAACTCGGGAGCCATCACGTGGTCGGAAATGGCCAATTCTGAGGCCACAGCATGTGCATGCCTTACATCATCATCCAGTTGGAGCGTGGCCAAGATGTCATCGGGTTGGGCCATAGATGTGTTGAACGAATCATTGAAGAACAACAACAAGCCACTGCTCTGTGTTGCGCCGAATATGGGGGTGTTGGGGTCGGAATAATCAATGCAGCAATAGAGGAATGTTGGGAAGGAGATGACAAACCCATTTGTGCTGGACATGAGGTGACATGAGGGATGAAGACAAGGCAACAAGAGGCAGAAAGATATGGCAATGAGGGCAAGAAAACAACAAGGCAACAGGGGGCCAGAAGACGATGATGAGGGGATGCAGGATGCGAAGATGAGGGAGGGTCAACTCGAATGTCAAACAAATATAGTAAAGCATCTCACCTTATGACGATTGGCCCTGAGCCTGTAGAATTGACGATAGCACAGAGAGCTATACAACAAGAACCTGCACACAAGTGCAGGGTGGAGAGGCTGCATGGCAAGCAGGAGGGATCTGGGTGCTATTGCTGCTGCACGCTGCTTGTGGTGCAATGGGAGGGGAGATGGGCCAGGAGAAGAGGTGGGGAATGAGTGGGGATGGACCGATGGGCCATGCAGTAAGTAAGTGGCGAATGTTGAATGGCTGGAGGATTGTGTGAGCCACGACATAGACTATGTGAAAAAAAGGTGCTTACCTCCCAAAGGCCTATTGTCAGCAACAAAGTTGTCTGAAAAAAAACACTGGGCGGCCAGTAAGAAAAACTGTGAATACCCGTACACCACAGTCACAGTTTGACGGTCTGTTGTGGTAGAGGGTCGCTGACACATGTGCTATGGAAAAGATAACAAAAAGTGGGAGTGCAAAGCACAAAGCAAAGAGGAAGGGGGAGCAGGCAATGCATGAGAGAAACAAGACCCACAGAGCCAAAGTCGGCTCCAAACAGGTTTGTTCTGGAACACATGCCCTAACTGAGGTAAAGAGAAGGTGGAGGAATGGGAAGAGAAGACGGTGTCATCCAGAGGTTGCCGTGAGAAAAAGATGCTGTAATCATAGTGGGTCAGACACGTGATGCCCCACTAAGATTAGGTGGTGCCATGTCAGTATCTGACGCGTCTGATGTGTCTTTTTTTCTTCTGCTTTTTGAGTTGCAGAACCCCATATAGTGTTGCAGGCAGCTACCTCATAGGCCACATATGGGCCTTCCTCTGCCAACCTCCCAAAACTACCTGAATGAGCCCTGGCTACAGCAGCTCAAACTGGTGGTTGTAGCTGGTGGTGGCAAAGAAAGAGGTGTATAATGCACAACTTGGTTGTTGCCAAGAAAACTTTGTCCATGGGCTCAATGCACATGGATGGCCCAGTTTTGCCTTGTGTCACAATAGCAACTTTTTTTTTGCTTGGATCTGGTTAAGCACAAATGCAGGGATAGTGAAGATGAATGGAGGTGCAAGCAAGATCACACATGAAGGCTGAGAGTCAGATTCCCAGTCTGCTTGGTTATCCTCTATTCTATACTATGCAGACTTATATATGATGCAGATAGCAATACTCAGGAGGCCTTGGTAAGGCAGATATTTATCTTATCTAAGTCCTGTGTGTGTGTTGTATGCTATCAGGCTTGTCAGGCTGTGCTGCAATTGGGCTGTGTCCTAACTAGACAGAAGTTGAAAAGCACATAAATAAGAGAGGGGGGGAAAGTAGGGCCACAGTTGCCTGCTTATTGGGTCCAGTCTACACCTGACTATGCTCTAATTCTGCTGCCTATACCTGCTGCAAACTCAGAGCTGCCACCTGTACTGCAATAGCCTTGCTCAGCTCTCCAGCACACTTCAAATGAGGCAGCAAGTGCTCAGTTGACATGGGCTTGTTTGGTGGCATATGCACAAGCACCTTCCAGAATGTCATAGCTTACATTCAGCTGCGCCTCCCCTTGCCTGTCCCACCAGCCTGCCTTCCATTCCAGAAAAGCAAGCACACATCGCATCTCTTCTGCAACAAGCTGCACCTCTTCATCCCATCTGTATGCATGAGCTTTAGACTTTGCCCACTTGCACCTAAGGCCTACCGAAGGCAAGGTTAGCAGAGTATTGGGTAGGCCTTTACAGTAGCTCACTTACAGTCACTAAGCTCCTCTTTGCTTGGTGACTCTGGTAGCTCAAGTGCTGAGTTGCCCTCCATTTGAGTCCATTGCATGACCCGCCAAATCCATGAAAGTTCCCGATTTCCCTCAGACTTGCCATCACTGTGCCCAGGCACTTGAGCATCCTTTTCTGACAGCTCCTGTAGCCAGAGCTGCCATTTACCTTTGGCATCTAGGGAAAGTAGAGCAACACATGCAGATCTGTATCAGCCTATGCATCGGTCAACCTTATCTTGAAAGTGGCTGATTAGGGCCCATGCACAAGTGCCCACATGCTGGCTTGCCCCAACTTGTTTTGACTTGTAGCGCCATAAGCCCATTGTAATACAAAGCAGCTGCCTTAGCTCAGAAAGAGCATCTTCTGCCTAGGCAAGATGGAAGTGAAACTCAATATTAGCAAGCTTGAAGGGGCAGGATTCATGAAGGGCAGGAGGTAGTGATGAAGGGAGCCTAAGTGGTGCCGCTTCAGGCAGCCTGTCTGCTGCATTTGAAGCCTTATTGGCTAGGTCTACAGCTTGCTCAGAGGTGGGGGGGATGTACAAATTTCTGGCCTCTGCCCAGCTGCTAAGGTGGCGACAGAGGGCATTTCATCGCTCCTCTAGCTCAGCATGCTCAGTTGCAGTACTTGCTGCTTGAGCAAGCTGTGTCAAAACACGCCTAAGTGCTTGCGATATTAGGCTAGATCCCTTTATCTATTGCACAGCACACACTGTTGTTCCTCAAGCTCTAGCCCAGTCTGGACTAGCATAGAAGGTGACATCTCATGGGGCTGGGCAGCCACCATTTCTGCTGACAATGCCTCCTCTTTTGCAATCTCAAGGCGGAGCACTGTGACTGACATGCCTAGCAACACATTAGTTTGGCTCAATTTAATAGGAAATAACAGGACACCTACTTGCAATAGGCTCTTCAAATGGGTTTAAGGCCTTAGGATTTTGCTGCCAGTTCTCAACCATCCTGTTCCAGTCCTGTAATATCTCCCTATCAAGTGTCTCAGTAAACTCCTTGTGATTTTGCCTATGCTTTTTTGACGCTGATAAAGCCTTCTGAAGCTGATCTAAGAGGGCAGTTCCTGAAATAAGCGGCATTGAATGGCTTGTTAAGGAACCCGTCCATAGGATAAGGTTCTAATGAAACCTACCAAACCCAGCAATTTTCTGCCAGTTCCAAGCAGCAGCATGGTCATCTAGCGTATCTAGCCTTGCACCAGGGCCTATCTCCTTGGTGCTCATGCTAACTGGGTTAATATGAGCCCACCATCGCTCTGGGTCTTCACCATCTGTCCTGGCCATATGTTGCTGATAGTTGAGTGAGAAGTTGGTTTGGCAGGAAATCCCATGTGCCGATATGTGGAATTTAGGAATTGCAAACCAGAGCAAGTGGGCCTGCTCATCTGACAGCTGCATTGAATCTGGTAGCTGATGTGCTCTTTGTGAAAGGTTTCTAGACCACTGGCAAGCGATGTCATATGAGAACATGATCTGCTCATTTTTGGTTCCAATCAGCAAGTGAAATAGCACAAAATCCATGTTTGCATATCTATCTTTATGGTTAGCTCACCCATGGTGCGATCAAATTGGCAAAACATATGTCAGACCTTTCTCCTTTTTGGAGGTTGCCCATTCCATTCTTCTGGACAAGGCCATGTTGGGCACATACTACACCACCAACGCCTGTGGCTGCATAGCCTTGTGAGAACCTTGTATTGGCATGGTCAACAGCATGAAGCTCAGATTCACAAAGGTTTGGCTGTTAATGTATGAGAAAGTAGCTTATCAACGCCATGGCATGCTGTTAGAGGTACCCATTTACAAACCTCAGCTACACTGCCATATTTGCCAAGGTATTGCTGATATGGCTCATTGGGAACCCAATGGCCCCAGCCATCACCTAATGGTGGGTCATTCTCTAAGCCACCAATGCGTGCCTTGTTCTTTAGACGAAAGTTGGCATCAATTGTTAGATTAAGTGAATAGAGCCATCTTAAAATATTTAGATATTGATATAGTTTGGAAAGCATGGTGGCTTACCTTTGACTCTCAGCAACATTAGTCCAATTAACAGGGAGGTTTCGATTAGGGTGAGGACATGCTGGACATTCTACAGCACACTGCCAAGGCTGAGTTTCCTTGATTCCTGCAGTGTCATGCCCACGTCCAGCTTGCTTAAGTAACTTGAGGTGACGCCATTGTCGGATAACAGTGAGAAATTGCTGATAGTAATCCTAGATATATGGAATCAGTTAGATGGCTCTTGTACTATAAAGCCTATCACCTTAACATCTGATATTCCAGTGTTATCAGTTTTATGCTGAAGAGCTGAATAGAAGTCATATGCCGTGACTTTGCCTTGGAGGGTGAGGAGATGAAATGTATTAAGAACATCAAAAGTAAAGGCTCTTTGTGGCCTAGATGTGGTTGATGGAAAGCAACAGAATCTTAGGAGCTGGATATGGTGGCTAAGTGTGGTTCCAGCCATATCAATGCAGGCACAAAATTGAATATTGACAATGTGGATGCCAGAGAGATCAGTAATAACAAAGTCCCTCTGAATAGGTCCAGGGCAGGGGCAAGATGGGCTTCTATAACCAAGCTGGATGACAAGGCCTTGCTTTTGTAAAGAAGTATCCTCATAAAAGCAGTGCGTCCAGTACTGAAGGGGTTTTAGATGTTAGGTTGGAATTGGTAGAGAGATGGTGCATTTATGGTACCTTAATCCAGTGAAAGGGCATAAGACGATGGTGGCTAACCAAGCATACATGGCAGTAGTGCATACAATATGCACAGTCACTGCACAAGAAGCTCCCATCACCACCACAGCCAGCGCAGGATGTAGCTTGCAGTCCTTCTTGACCATCATGCCGAAGCATTTCATAAAGGTAAGCCTGTCAGTCTATAAGCCATTCATTCATAACCTTTGTTCGGGTTCATTGTTTAGGGTCCTTTGTTGCATCCAAATCTTCATCATTGGAATCATAATTCTCAGCGAGCATGTCAGATTGGTTCATTTGTTCCGCAAGTAAGGTGTCAGTGGATTCTAGCTGTGTTGCAAGTGATATCCCTGCAGGTTGCTCTAAAGATGGGACTTGTGTGGAAATGTATGATGTTGAGGTGCCAGTCTGACTCCGACTGCTATCATTTTGGCGTAGCCTGACTGTGTGAACCCGAGATACATGAGGTCGACTAATATGTAGACTAGTTGATGACTTCTTCTTCTTTGAGGATGTCATAGTAAAGCGGTTTGATGAGTATGAGGGTGAACTGATGGTTGAATGTGTCTGAGTCAGGGCTATGAACTGATCAAACCTAGATAACACTTGTGGTGTTTGCACTGTCTGACCACGTGACACCTTCCAAACCATCTGACCCAGCAATGTCTTTCCTCTTACAGTTGCTCTCATCTTGTTCACCTTGCCTTTGGCCCTTATAGTGGAAGTTGTAGCTAAAATGATGCTGGTGGTAGAGGTGGCCCAATTCAGTTGAACTAATCTTCGCTATTATTCTCCAAGATAGTAAGCGCGGTACCTAAGTCCAATACTTAAAGTTCAGTTTAACCACTCTCTAGTGCCTAAGGGCCTTTGTCAGCTGGAAATTAACGCTAGGCAACAGTCCTATAGTTTGCACATACTAAAATTACTTCCACTCCTCCAGCGTCAACCTTTGCCTCCCATCCCGATTCCCCACCCCTTCTCCCATCTCTGAGCATTTTTGCTACATCATGCAAAATCCACTCAGGATTACTAAAACTGATCTTGATGGAAGGAGGTGGACAACACCAGAGCAAACTGCTTGGCTTGAGATGCAGATACCTGCTTTTACTAGCGCTCAAAGTAACCCACTCCAAGTTCGCACTGCTTTCCAGGTAAAGGTATACCAGGACTGGGTAGCACATTGGCCAGTGGAAGCTGCTCCCCCCTCTCTAGACCCTCAAGCAGATGCCACAGAAGTATCGGCAGCTGCTAAGGAGCATGTAAATGCAGTGTGCATTCTAAAAGTGGTACATGCCTACTGCTGCTCTGTCACTTCAAAGCTGATTACTTTCTGGCTACAGCACCTGAAGCAGTGGTTTAATAACCATACATGTGGCATAGCAGCAGCAGTTGGCTCAGAGCATCAACCCAAGCCACTCAACCTATCAGTGCGGCCAACAAGGAAGCTCTTGGCCACACATACATATTCAAAGCTCTACTATATGTCAAAGTTAAAGCCAATTGTCAACAAAGCATGGGAGCAGCACGTTGCTGAGAACCCTGTTGAAAGTCAGAAGAAGGGCGAGCAGCTCAGGCACCAAAATAAGCTTCTTGCCAAGCTCCTCAGTGACAAGACAGAGGAGGTAAAGCAGAAGGTTGAGCAGTATCATGAGGAGGGCATTGCCCCTGAAGCTGATGACAATACACCCGAGGCTGAAGGTACTGGTGAAAGTACAAGCATCAAAGAGAAGCAGCAACATGCCAAGGCTTATGCATTCCAGAAGTATGTGCTTTCTTCAGCATGCAATGATGCTAGCTGACAGGCATCAACGCTTAGAGGCCAAGACCGCCTCAAAGTGACCATTGAAAAGGCTCTGGTAGAAATTGAGAAGGAGACTGGACTGGTTGGTTTTTTTGTTGTCGGTGGCCCAGAGCCAAGGTGTAATGGTGATATAATGGTGATGTCATATGTGGTCTCCTTAGATGGTTTAGAGTGGCTGCTGATTTCTCTCAGGGCTCATAGTGGCAAGACCAGTGGGGGCCTTGACTTCAGTGAAAACTACAATGAATGGAAGTTAAGTGTTGAAGAGCCATTTATTGCACACCTTAATAATGTTTTCCGTAAGGGTGCCCCGCTTCATTTTCATATCTGTGTATTAACCATCCCCTAGCCCTTCAAGTTTGCCTTGACTGTGCATTGCCTAAAAGGGCAACACAAAATACACCTGCCCTGCCAGTTGCTGAGCGCAGCTGCCTGCCTGCTGATAACTTTATTAGCACAGCCTCTTCCAAAGAAGTGGCAGAGGAAGAGAGCGGTGGCTCACATGGGCCTGGAAGCATGGTGGGTACCTTTATACTTGGTAGAAAATGGGGCCTGATGACGTAGCAGAGCTTGGGGCCAGCTGTCCAAGACGGTGCTGCCTCAATAACAAACTTTATGAGAAACCTGCAGGCAAGTGGGCTAAGTGACCCTCAGAGACTTGGTGTCAAGGAGGGCATAGGTGCACAGACAGAACTAGATAGTTCTAACCGGTGAGCATAGTGCAGCTACTTAGCTGCTAAGCTGATTTGTGAACCACACCCGCTGTGCTTTTTGCAGAACTGATACAGAGCCCCTTGGCCAGCTTGGTGGCATGCCTCTTGAACGATATAGTGCTAGCCCTGGCTGTGAGACAGCCTCTAGCCCAGAAGCCCCATATGTCACCTTTACTGTATAATAGAGAGCGTGCTCATTCTCAGCATCAGCTTTGTGGTAAACTTGGATGCTTTGCTAAGCTGTGATAGCTGGCCCACTTGGCTTGAAAATGGTGTAGATTACCTGCAGGAAATCTCAGAGGAGGAGGCGTGGGTGTCACTGCTAGTTAGCTTTGTAGAGCTTGAGCAGCAGCTAGGGCCCGGTGAAATAGTAGGTTGGCAGTTGCTTTAGCGGATAGAGCACTCATTTACTTGAGTAGGGAAGGCTTGAGACCATGGATAGGCCTACTGAGGTTGCTGCATGGCTCAAGAATGGCTGGAAGTACTCAATTCCTCCAAGGATAGAGGACCTTAGTGAGTATAGGTTGTCTTGGCAGTGCTGGTGGTATGGACTGCAGCCAAAGTGGCAGCAGCTTCCAAATGGTGCAGTTTCAAGGGAGGTGCCAGATAAGGGGGAGCAATGGGGCACACTCTGCTGAGGGGGGCAAAATGGGCTCTTTATGGCGGTGCTGGCTCTTTCGTGGTGGGCTGCAGCCCTGGGTGAGGTGTCTGATGACGATGAGCTATGTGACGCCTTAGATGATGCCACATGGGTTATGTAGGATATGGCCAGGCAGCTTGAGGCAGGCAGAGAAGGGCATGGGGTGAAGCGAGCAAGGGGTGGCAGCTTGGATATGGTGGCAGCAAAGAGGTGAGCACCTCCTAACCCACAAATGAACGCAGTGCTAACAGCAGTATCAGGCCACGCATTGCACCCCACCCTGTGGTGTGCCAAGCCTAGGTGCCTGATAGGCGTCAAAGCACAAGCAACGGTGCTTGCTGCTGGCCTGGTGGCTAACCCTGCCACTACTGCCATATGCCAACAAGCAACTTGTGCATATTACCCTTCATTCCACAAGCCTCACTGCTTCCTACCTTTCCTTTTTTACAATGGACATCCCCTTCACTTTCACAAGACTTTTCCCTATCCCATTTCTTATGTTGCTTTTGAACTATCCTCTACATTTACTATAAGATCATCCATACTGCTGCCTGTACATAGCCAAGCCCTCTTGCTTATTGAAAAGGTTATCTACGTCTGAATCCCGCTTGTGTTTAGTCATGTGCATGGCCCAGCTCAAAGCATTTGGCAGTCTGGTTATAGGGGGTAACCAGCCTGTCAGCCGTACCATCAAACTGTCCCTTCAAGGCCAGATGGTACAGTAACAGGTCCTGTATTACAGCAGCCCATATACCCATATATACAGTGAGCCATGTTGGTCCTATGCTCTACAAGCACCTGTATTAGATCAATGTTTCCATTCTCTGATGCAAAATGGAGTCCACCTATCCTTGGTCTGGGCTGACACGTCAGCAAGATCCACATGGCCATTGCAGGATGCTAAATGCAGCACAGTCCAACCATGCTCATCCTTGGCACATCAGTGCCATGCTCTACAAGCATCCATGCAATATCCAAATGGCCAAATTGCAATGCCAAATGCAGCATAGTCCGCTTGTGCTCCTCCTGAGCTGACATGTCAGTGTCGTGCTCTGTGAGCATCCATGCAAGATCTACATGGCCTTTCCATGATGCCAAACACAGTGCAGTACACCTGTCCTCGGTCTTGGCTGATGTGCCGGCACTGCACTCTACAAGCATCCAAGCAAGATCTATATGGCCATTGCAGGATGCTGAATGCAGCGCAGTCCAACTGTGCTCATCCTTGGCACATCAGTGCCGCACTCTACAAGCATCCATGCAACATCCAAATGGCCAAACTGTAATGCCAAATGCAGTGTCCACCCATGCTCCTCCTGAGCTGACACATCAGCATCGCACTCTATGAGCATCCATGCAAGATCTACATGGCCTTCCACAATGCCAAATGCAGGGCAGTACACCTATCCTCAGTCTTGGCTGATGTGTCAGCACCATGCTCTACGATCTGAGCAAGATCTACTGGGATGCCAAATGCAGCGCAGTCCAACTGCGCTCATCCCTGGGTGCTCAGCCCTAGCCAAGCCTGGCCCTGCATACCGTTACTTGGCACTTTACCATGGTGCCCAGGTGCACACAATGCCACTCATACATCAGATCCGGCTACAGCGTCTGACGTTTTGTGATGTTGGTGTCTGGAACACTGCGTGGTAGTGGTGCAAGAGAAAGAAGCCTGTTGCGTTCTGTGTTCATTTTCCGCAAGTCCCAGGTGTTGCTGAATAAACATCATGTGACTTAAGTGTGGCTTTCACCGTGTCAGTCCCTTCAGCATTGTCCAAACAATGAGCTGGAGCTGGTCATTTTTGCGACTCAGCTAACTGGACCTGCTGTCATCGACTCGACCAGCTTGGCCAATGGCTGCTGCAGCCCACTTGCTCACTCACTTTTTTCTTGCGGCCAAACCACTCTTCTGTGGAAGGCCTTCACCATACGTTTGCCTGTCGTCTCACACCGCACACATATGATTTTGAGTGCCCCGTCTTGGTACCCATTCGATCTCGCGTCAACTCCCTCACCTTCCCTTTCAAGTGAGTGAGCCTCACGCTCCCTCTTTTTATTTTTTTTGCTGACCAGCCCACCATCGCTCCTCTGCCCTATGGCAGTGCCACCCACCCCACCTCATCAACATCAAGTCCCCCAAATGAAACCTGCCAGAAGGCGAAGCAGGTGCCATCGCAGGTCTTGCGACTTGCCATCTGCACCCATGTCGGCAGCGCATGCACAACACGACAAGGAGGTCGCATTTTTTGCGGGGGTTCGAATAGGTAAGCCTTTTTTTTTCAGTTCTGTGTGCTTCTCCCGGCGCACCCCCCCTCCCCCCACCCCTGCGCGCCGCCATCAGAGCCTGCCAAGAAACCGAAGCATCTGTGCTGTTGCAAAGCCTCAGCAAACACCGTGACAATGACAAGAGGAACTGAGACTTTTTGTGGGGTTTGAATAGGTTCGTCCAGATCCCCCCCCCCCCCAAGCTGCGTTCCCCTTATGCTTTTTTTGTCCAACTCATCTGGCACCATCAAAGACTACGCCATGGGTTGTGGCGCCATCGTCAATGGCACGTGTCTGCCTCCTACGTCATCACCGTTACCCCGCTCCTCCAGCATGAAGATGCTACAACACTGAACAGACAGGGCCTGCATCCTCCACCCACATCTGCGCTCAGACAAACTATGAACCGTGCCTCACACTCACTGGTATGTCCCTTGCCGTTCGCGTTTTTTTTTTTGGCTGACCAAGATATTGACGACATTGGGGGGCTCTCATGAATTCGAATTGCTGACCGACACGTGCCACACTGCACTCTGTCCACACTGGCTCGCCTTCTTTTCATGTCCTGGCCAGGCCCAACATTTGCCCTCCCATCTCGTGACTCCCCCTTCGCTCATATCCACCCCTCGCACCGCCTTCTCCATGCTCTGCCCTGAAGAAACACCGCACTGAAATGCTGACGACAAGTTCCAGCCAACCCCACCCCTCCAGCACTGAGCGCCCCTCACTCCCTTGCTTCTTTGCACGTCCTGACCAACCCCTTTTCAGACTTGTTTAGCACCCCCTGCTTCGTCATCGCATCGCTTGCAATGAAAACTTGCACGGCATATTATAGTCTGCATGCTCGTCCACCAGGCGCAGCAAAGATGACGTGCTCCCATCAGCCCAAGCAAGCCTTGAACTTGCTGACTTGGGATTGGCTCATTTGGAAACAGTCGTGGTGCATGTGAGAGTCACTCAGGTGTATATGCTCTAAAATGATATTGTAAATATATCACCAACTTCACGCCATGGTCATCGTGTATGGCAGTGCATGACATGGCACGTAGCACCAGAACAGTAGACCCTTGCTAAGCGTCATGTGGCCGGCCCACCCACTCCTCTACCGCCACCCCAACTCTCCCTGATACCATGCTCTCCTTCGCCACCACGCGGAGTCCCTCCACCAAGACAGTGCCTTAGTGTTGCTGGGACTCAGCTAGAAACAGCCCAGCAAGCCCAAAGCTGGTCGTTTTTACGACTCAGCTAACCAGTCCGATCCTGGGAAAAGTCACAGCTCCAATAGCCATCGACTCGGCTTGAGTCACGACTCATAGTCGACTAAGACCGCCCATCCGCTGCCTGTCTGCAGCAGTTGAGCGCCCCTCGCCGCCTCGCTTTCTTTTCGTATCCCAACTGTACCAACCGCTGCCCTCTCACACAGAACAAATGACATGCTTAAACTGACCTCCCACTGCCTTGCAAGCTGATGTACAAACTGCCCACCCACCCGCAGCAAGATGAGCTGGCTTTATTGCTGGGCAATTCTTTTAGGTTTGTCATTGCTGGTCTTTCTTTCTCTGTTGCTGATTCAAAATTTTTTTTCACTGCTTCCTAACTTTTCCAGATGGACCACTTCTGACATACTAGCAAAGCAACAGGCAGATTTGAATAGTCTGAGTGCACGATGTTGAGGGCTGAGCCAAGCCAACACCACGCATCTGGCACATTTGAGCACATGTCGTTCAGCTTGATGATGGGCAGCCTCTCATTTTCCCTTGCTCGTATCAGCACCGATGATGGCCGTGGTCGCTCGCATTCAAAACCCAAAGGAGACAGTAGCCACCAGGCTCAGTGGTCATCAAATGCTTCCCATGGTGGCCAAGACAATCATATGCCTGCCATATGGTCTCGGAGCATGTTGCGCTTTCACGTGTGTCGTTCTTGCACACATGAATGTTCCTCCAGCATCGGTGTGCTCACTCAGTCTGATGTCGAATCTGACACCAAGCTGACCCAGGATTGCCCACATAGTGCCCCCCTTGGACGACAAGTCTCAAGGCAACAGTTTCTCTGACAATGGGGGCAATTCTGAAGAAGAATCTCCTGATAATGACCAGTTCGATCCCCTCACCAAAGCCAACACTGAGGCCAACTCCCTTGTTTCCCCAGACGTTGCTAAGCCAGATCCTTTCAAGATATCCGATCCGCTAGGTGAAGGTGTCAACGTTGTCATGCCTCCCAAATGTTACTTCCCCACCACCCTCAACCATTCAAGCCTGAGAAACCTGTGTCGTCGCAAATCTACTTGCCCCAAACCTACTTCAGTTTCAGACAGGACAGCCCGTTTTCCAGTGCGACAGGTGCACAATATCCCTTACTCAGGGTGATCCTGAGCACGCACTTAAAATGAGTGGCCGCCATCCCCCGCATTCGGATGATTCGGGGTCGTATGCACCATCTCGGAGCCTCGATGCAAAGTCGTCTAGTAAAGCGTCTGTGTGGTCCAGAATAATGTGTAGCTGCGATATATGTGGAACAGGTCATCAGCACCTAATCCCTCTTGTACCTGCACTGTAGCTAGTATCTGTAATTCCTGCTTGACCTCTGCCCACCAAGCTTCTTCCTCTTCATCGCCAGCTTCACCCTTGCCGACCTCATCAGACGCTCTTCCAGAGGGCTCCCAAAATCTGCCATCCAACTGTGTAAGTGCTTCGCTCTGGCGCTCCTTGCACAAAATCGGGGACGGTGTGGTGCGTAGTGGCTTTGCGTCATATTCTTGGTCTCATCCCCCCCCTTTTCCTGCTATTACTAGAGTTGTGACAAGGCATTATCACACACGTTGTTTGTGTATGTGTGCACCGGGAACATCGAGGATGCGGTCAAACTTTGCTGTGATGCGCATCAACCATGGCACGCGGTGAGCATCCACAACTCTCTTCTCTTCTCATAGTCTGCAATTTGTGCGTTGTCTCAGTTTGCTGCTGTATAGCCCTTAATTGAAGCTCACCCGTTGTACTTTCAGCGACGACACAGCAGGACGACGATGCGGAAGAAGACAAGAAGGGCAACCCAGACTTCTGGCATGGGAACAAACAGTGCACGTTGTGGAAGACCTCTTGTATGCGCGCAGCCCTCGATTCTTGCCCATTGTCTGTGGAACGTGCTTTGTATGCCACACTTGCACCCTCCATCCAGACCTCAAGCGTCCTAAAATCTGCATGTTGCACGTGGGAAGACACGCTTTGGGCAAAAGTCTTGGAGACATGTAGTTGCTAGTGATTTGAGTGATGAAAGCTGGTATGCCATTGAATGGAGAATAGGTACCGTCCTCAGGGATGGTGGTGAAATGTAAGTCAGCTTTTCTGAAGGCAGCGAACCATGTACTGATCTCAGATGTCAGGCTGATCGTTTGGTTCGAAAGTAAGTAACATTAGATTGGTAATCACTACTTTGTGACGGTGAATTCAGCAACATTGCTGTCGTCATCATGGGCAGACCAAACGATTGACCGAGCCCAAAGGAGCTTGTAGAACGACTCTGCGCTCGCCACATTGAAACAGGGAGCTACGAGGAGTCTTGGGAGTTTGTTCCTGATGAGCACTTTCCCCTGACATTGGGCATATCCTGTACACACTGCAATGCTGATGCCAAGCCACAAGCATGACCTGCACATTGCATTGTTTGATGCATCAATCGCTTCCTCTATAGCACCTTTGTGGTGTATGCGTGGGGACTGTGTGAGACATAGCTGGCGAGGTTGGTGCGAGCAGCAGCAGCAGTAGTAGTAGCACTTATTATCATTTATCTTACAAGTCATGTAAATAGTTTCGCAGTCTAAAAGGGCCTTTGCTGCCCATGTGCGCAATAACAGAGTTGAAAAGAAAAAGAAAACTTTGGCCTGGTGTCAGGTGTGCCGAACGCACCAGAGACGCCAGATGTGTCAGCGACCGAACTTGAACCATCATGTAGTGTTTCCCCCACAAACCCTCCAGCCTTGCACATGGGCACCCCTCGCTATTCCCCTGCTTCAAGCACACCCAGTGCAACCAAACAACAAACCAGAAGCAAAATGCCACCTTCACCAGAGCTGTTGCTGTCGCATCACATACCAGCTGAAGGTGAGCCCTCTTCCCATTCCTGTTCTCTGTCCCCAATCCCCAGCTATGCTGCCATCACTGTTTTGGGCCACCTTTCGCTCTTTGCACCTGTGGGAAGTTGGCAGGCACAAGCCAGAGTGGACTGCTTGGAGCCGACCTTGGCTCTGCGGTTCTGCCTTGCCCCTTGCGCCTCCGCTTCCATCTCCTGCTCATGCACGGCTGCCTTCTGCACTGCACTCAGAGACTGCAGACTGTGGGCCTGTCTGTGGGCATGCAGCTACAGAAAGTTGGCAGGCAAAAGGCCAGAGCACATCTTACTTTGCCTGCCCAGCTATATTCCCTTGCTCACCCTTCTTCCCTCCCTATAGGACCTGTTGTCATTCAGCAGGGGACTGCCTTAGTGGCAGAGACAGTTCTAATGTCTGACTACCTTTGGGCATTTATGGTAGATGACATAATGGATGGGGAGATCACAGAGCATTGCTGGTCAGATGGGGGTGTGGCACACCTGCCTGGTAAGCAGGATCAGGGTCTGGCTGAGCCAAGGGCTGTACCACCCTATAAGGCTAGGAAAAAGGAGTGGACAAAGCTCAAAAGAAACATGGAGAGGTCTCGGATGCAGCAGGAGCTTGGTACAACCCTTAAGATAAGTACCTTGAAGAAGTTCCCTGCCCACCCTGCTAGAGTTGCTGTCAAGACCTGTTTTGATGCCATACATGCTGAAGTCACAGCACCTGGTTGGATGGGACAGTCCCTTAGCAGCTTGCCCTCCAAGGTATATACTCTTGAGGAGCTGACCCAGTCCTTTAACCTTAAGCTCATCCCTTGGAAAGGAAGGCATGTCATCTTAGTTCTACTTCTGCCATACTACTTACCTGCTTTCTAGGACCACCAACCTCTTGATGGATAGGGAGAAGAGAGTTATTGGTGTGCTTGCTGGCCAACCAATCGATGCAGGCTGGACAAATGCTTGCAACAATGCAGTTCATGTCCTTGGCCACTTAGCACAGAGGGCTGTGCCAAGTGCAAAGGATGCTGAGAGCTGTTGTGGAATCTTTCCCACCATAGCCTATGGGATTTCCTTAGGCAATGGTCAGACAGTAAGTGACACCCTTGTTCTATTTGCTCTATACCTAGTACCAGTCCCTAACACTCTACCTAGAAGCCACATTTCTTAAGCCAAGGCTCAAAACAAAAGAATGAGATCATTGATGAACTGATGGGTAATAAGAATATTCAGCGCATATGCAACTTTGCAAGCAGTAAGTTCTTTCTGTCTTCTCTTCTTATCAAGTACTAATAAAGCCCCTTATTCCAGATATGTATCAAGTCTATGGGGCTAGAAACTATGGTTACATCAAGGATACTATGGAGGCCATCAGACAGCACTTTGATGATGATGAAGCCCTCTCCCTGCATGACAAATATGACAAGGATATAGGGGTGTTCCCCTGTAGAACCTTCAACTTAGCCAGGCAGTCAGTCAGTGTACCACATACCAACCACAACAACCTTGCACAAGGCTGGTATTCTATCACAGCTCTAGGAGACTTTAGCTCTACTCTTGGAGGACACCTTGTGCTATGGGACTTGGGTATTGTGGTGGAGTTTCCCCCTAACTCTACCATTCTAATTCCTTCAAGCCTTATTGTGCACTCCAACACACCCATACAACCTGATGAGGCATGCTACTCCATTGTGCAATATGCTGCTGGGCATTTGTTCAGATGGGCCAAGAATAGCTTCTTAACAGAAAAACAATGGTTTGAGGAGGCAACACCCAAGGACTTGGAGCAGTGGGAGAAGGAGAAGAAGCATAGATGGCAGAGTGCAGTAGATTCCTTTACTACATTGGATGAGCTTAATAGGACCCCTGAAAGGGTAAAAGTGATTGAGCATAAAAAAAAGTAGCATTATCTCCTTTTACAAATTGATAACATATTTTACTCAACCAAATTTTATCAAAGTTGTTAAGGGTTAATCACTCAGGCTAATTGGCCTTTGATATTACAATATCCATAACTGCCAGGACAAAAGAATCCAATCTGAGTTACTTTCTATCACTTCTGTATTACTCTCCATCACTCCAGTATCACTCTCCATCACTTCTGTGTCACTCTCCATCACTTCCATATCTGTTATGATCCTGGACCCATTTCTCATTTTCCACCATTTTATTTCGTGCTCTCGGTCACTTGTTCCCCACTCGTTCCCTCACGCGCCGTTCGGACCGCCACCAAATCACCTGACAAGTCACCTGATGGATCACCTGACCATTCCGCAGTCAACTATCACATGCCATCATTCCGCAGTCCGCAGCATTCTGCAGCATCACCATTTATCCTTTTCTGAATTGCCAGCTCATGATATGCTATTCTTAGATTGCCAGCTCATGATGGAGCTATACTTAGAACTGCCATGTCATGATGAACCCTACATAATATTTCCATATTATTCTGTGACTCCTGTGACCTGTGACTTCCCATTTGTATATAAGCGCTCATACTTTTAGCAGTTGGGCCCTAAGCCTAACTTGGTTTTCAATCCAAGACTTGTAGCTTCCACCCAGAACTCCAAGAGTCACTAGTCAAGAACCCTTAGTCGCTTCAAAGCCTTGAAGCTCTCCCCTCTACTTCTAACAGAACACTCAGAAGTCGCCCTTATCATTGGGGACTTACTTGTTATACTGCGTAGCCAACCGGTACTGAGCTACTCACATGATCATTGCCTCAGGAGGAGACCCCACTGAGCAATCCCAAGTCATCGCCAAACCAACCCACGCACATCGCATCTTTAAGGCCCTTGGACCTTAACACAAGTTAGGCTTTCCTACAAGCTCTTGAAACACAGAGCTGTTACCACCGTGGCGACCCAATCATACGAAACACTCAGTAACAAGTTCACACAAATCTTTAGGAGACAACAGGACGATCTCCCAGCACACGTCAAAGTAAATGTCTACTTTGAAGATCAAGGACTAGGACACCCTGATACCGGGTACTACCTCAATACAACAAACAGAAAACAACCCCTTGAATTCATCCAGGTTAACAACACCTATTGTTGGGTCAAACTTATCAGACGACAGGACTCTTGGCAAACAAACCAAAGAGGAATATACAACGGACCACAAGCAGGCTGGTAGATCATATTGGACCCTCAGCATCCCAACCACATCTTTTACAAGCAAGAGGCCAGTGTCCCTCTCACTATCGCAGCAGTCACCACAGCACTTCAGCAGCTTCCTACCCACCCCAACACCCCAGATCATCCAACCGCAATGGAAGGACAACAGGAAGATATTAACATCACTACTGGCCAAGTCCAGGCAGAAGCGCAGAGGATTAACATCATCAATCACTCTAATGGCGCACTCAAAGGAAATCCTCCATTCATGTTTGATGGAGATAGAAACAAAGCCCACAAATTCCTACTCAGATGGAACCTATGGGCAGCGATCAATCAGAACAACGAAACCATGAAGAAACCCTTCTCCAGGATCATCACCATGCTCAGTTACATGGATGGCACCCACATAGATGCCTGGAAGGAAGAACAACTTGAGAAAATCAAAGAAGAAGTGGACGAAGGCATCCAAGAAACAGATGAAGTCCTCTGGGACAACTTCATAGAAAGATTCAAGAATGCCTTCAAGAATCAAAACCACCGATCCGAAGCTTACCAAGAGTTATGCAAACTCAAGCAAGGAGAAAGTCTCAATGACTTCTTCGCCAAATTCAAACAACTTGCACATGAAGCAGATGTTCCCCTAGATGACAAGGGAACCATCGAAACCTTGAAACACGCTATGAAGCAAGGACTCACTAGCACCATCATTAATTCCCCTACCTTCGACCCTACCACTAAAGTCCCTTGGACCTTCAAGGAATGGGAAGAACAGGCCCGCAAATCCCATCTCAAATGGAAGGCAGCAGCCGAGTTCACCCAGAAGCGTCAAGGACTTCTCCAGACATTCAAACTTGCCCCTAGACAGGTTAATAACCCTGGAAAAGGAGGCTATGGAAGGAACAATTATGGAAGAAACAACTACTGGAAGAATGACCGATGTACCACCTCTCAAGGAGAATACCATATGGACGTCGACGCTACTGTCACCTCAGATATCAATGCCACTGCTGGCGGAGGACAACAGCACTCTGAAGCCAAGAAAGCGGAACTCATGAGAAGCAACTTGTACTTCTACTGTGAAAAACCAGGACACCAAGCTAACGTCTGTCGCAAGAAACAAGCTGACTGCGGTAACTTCAGCGGTCGACCCAATAATCCTAGGGAACCAGCTAGAGCTCACGCCACACCTACTATGCTAGACTTCGAAGACCTTGACAGCGTTGCTGATTTTATGAAGGCTAATATGGACCACTTCAGCGAAGACGCTAGGCTAGGATTTGTCGAGAAACTCATGCCAAAGGATTTTCCTGCAGCCCTCAACTAGCTGCCTTAGTTAGGGCTTTCCGACTTGATAGTGTGTTTGTAAATAAGTCAAATTCAATACAACTCAAAGTTCCAATTGCACACTATTGAGGGACGGCAGAAGAAATAATCTTGCTTGACACTGGAGCAACAGAAAACTTTATCAACCAAACTACTGTGGACAAACTTCGCTTAGGCACCAAAAGACTCCCTTATGCACAAATGGTATACAACGTTGATGGAACCATGAACCAGGCTGGAACCATCACTAGGGCATGCGACCTTCTTGTCACTCAAGGCAACAAGAAAGAAAGAACTAGGTTCTTTGTCACAAATCTAGGTCGTGACAGAATGCTTTTTGGCTATCCCTGGTTCAGGAAGTTCAACCCCAACATCGACTGGGAGAAAAGCGAACTCAAAGGACCAAAGGTCAAAATTGAAACCTTACTCTACAGGACCCTTCAACAAGCAAAAACATGGCTCAAACAGAAGAACCAAGAAAATGAAGACCTCATCCTCAAAGCACAAACATGTGCTCTATGGTTGGGAGTCACTCCTTCAGAAATGAGGGAAGGCCCAGTAGAGATCAACCGCATGCATACAGCAGTCGAAATGGCCCATAAGTACGCATCAGAACATGGGAAGGAGGAAGTCACCCTCCTAGAAGAATTCAAACATCATATGGCACTATTTTCAGATGAAGAGGCAAACAAATTCCCGCCAGCTTGCGGAGACGGAGACCACAAAATTGTACTCATGGACACTGCCCCTACCTGCTTCAATTGCAAAGTCTACCTGCTCTCAAGAGATGAGCAAGAAGCGGAGAACAAATTCATCGACAAAAATCTGGAAAAAGGCTACATTGCACCCTTGGACTCCCCCTACGGCTTCTCTACCTTCATGGTCCCTAAGAAAGACTTGAAGGAGAAGAGATATATTATTGACTATCGCCCCCTCAATGCAGTCACTCGGAAGGACGTCACCCCACTCCCCAATCTCAAACAGTGTATCAAAAACTTGCAAGGAATGGAACTATTCAGCAAGTTTGACATCCGCTGGGGTTACAACAACATCTGCATACGGGAAGATGATCAATGGAAGGCCGCATTCAAAACACGTCAGGGACTATTCGAACCCAAAGTTATGTTCTTTGGGATGAGTAACTCACCAGCCAGCTTCCAATGATTCATGAACAGTATTCTCGAAGAACTCTATGAACACTTCGAGAAGAAAGGCATACAAGACATACAGCGCATCCTCCAGAACTACATGGACGACTGTGGTATAGGCACCCTCCTCAAAGATTTCAAGTTACACGTCGAAATCATTCACTTCCTATTTGACTTACTTGCACGCCATGGCCTACACCTTAAACTGTCAAAATCCGTTTTCATGCAACCACAAATGGATTTCTTAGGCGTCCAAATCTCAAAAGAAGGAGCAACCGTCGACCCAGCCAAAGTTGCTGGACTAAGGGATTACCCACGCAAACTCAAAGACAAATGACAAGTCCGCGGATTCCTAGGAGTCGCTGGTTACCACCGCATGTTTTGCCCCAATTTCAGCATTATCGCCGCACCTCTTACAAAACTTACCAGAAAAGATGTACCCTTTGAATGGGGGCCCAAGCAAAAGGAGGCCCAAGACAAACCCATCACATTAATCACAAGCGCACCCATCCTGGCCAGACCCAACCCAGACAGACAATTCGAACTTGAAACCGACGCTTCACAGGTCGGAACAGGAGCAATACTCTATCAATGAGACTCTCCTATCACCAAACCAGACGGCACTCAGAAACCAGGACCATGACGACTGGTGGGATTCCACTCCCAAAAATTCACCCAAACTGAGCAGAATTACCCCATCTACAACCGCGAATTCCTCAGAGTCATGCAAGGACTCTGCTGCTGGTCCCACTTGCTCAAAGGCACAACCATCCCCATCCTAGTGTATACTGACCATGCAAATCTTAGGTATTACAGAGAGCCCTGCAAAATCGGGCCACGCATTGCTGGTTACTTACTGGAACGCGAACAATACAATATCCTACTGGAGTACAAACCTGGGGCCACTAACCAAGCAGACGCATTATCTAGGCAACCCGACTACGAAGGACCAAATGAAATTAATGAAGACGTCACTGTATGGCCAGACCAATATTTCTGTGACCAGCACACTTCAATCCGCGTATTCGACATAGACAGCATAGGAGACAATCTAGATTCAAAAATCAAGCTAGCGCAATATCAAAATCAAAGTACACTTAAGAAATGGGTACCAGCTCACAATCTCACCTTACTGGACGGCACTCACTGGTACCATGGGATGGCACTTGTTGTTGTGGCAGACAATGACCTTAGGAGGGGAGTAACATCCCTTTTTCATGACCACAAAACTGCTGGACATGCCGGAATTACCAAAACCCTCCAACTCATCTCGCCTTATTACTGGTGGCCCGGAATGAAAATCTTCGTAACTGAGTACATCAAAGGCTGCGCTACTTGCCAAATGACTAAAGTCAACACTCATCCCGCTCACCCTCCTATGTTCCCTATCACCCCAACTGAAAACGCTCAACCTTTCGAAACTGTCGCTATGGATTTCATTACCAAATTACCACTCTCAGGAGGATACGACACCATCCTTACAATTACTGACACAGATTGCTCAAAAGCATCTGTCTTCATCCCTTGTAACAAAACAATCGACTCTGAAGGAGTTGCTCTACTCTACCTGAACCACATCATACCACACTACAGCATACCTCACAAAATAATCTCGGACCGTGACGTCCGCTTTGTATCCAAATTCTCAATGGAACTTTGCTGCATCCTAAACATCTGTCAAAACATCAGCACAGCTTATCACCCTCAGACAGACGGAGCCAGCGAACGCACTAACCAAACCCTCGAACAGTACTTACGTGTATTCTGTGGCACTCAGCAGAACAACTGGCACACTTGGTTACCTCTCGCTCAATACACTAAGAACTCCTGGCCTTCCGCTACGACAAAGAAAACCCCATTCGACTTACTCATTGGCTACACCCTGCAAGTTCACCAACCAACCAGAAAAACAGACATCCCATCCCTTGAACAACGACTCTCATCCATCGAAGAAGCCAGGAAAGCCGCCCAAGAGGCACAATGTAAAGCGCAAGAATCCTGGATCAAGGAACGTCCATGCCATTCACCATTCCCTGTCAAATCCAAAGTCTGGTTAGAAGGAACAAACCTACGACTCCCAAGTAATATCACACCCAAGTTATCACCAAGGAGATACGGACCTTTCAAGGTAGTCTCCCAAATATCCAAAGTTGCATACAAAATCAAATTACCACCCACCTGGAAGATCTATGATGTCTTCCACGCCTCTCTGCTTACGCCATACAAAGAAACCGATCAACACAGACCCAACTTCCTGGAACCGCCACCTGACATTCTAGAAGGCGAACCGGAATGGGAAGTCGAGCAGATACTCAAAGAACAACTATTTGGTCGTTGGAAAAAGAAGCAATACCTCATGCACTGGAAGGGATATTCGCCAGCTCATGATTCTTGGGTTAACTCCGAGGATCTCCATGCTCCGGATCTACTAGTGGACTTTGAAAGTCAACCAAGCAGTATAAGAACCCTTGGAATCTCAGATGACGCTCCTTACCCCCAACCACCATGTCCTCAGTCCATCATGAACTCCCCAGCACAGGATTCGCCACCTCTACCATCTTCACCTTGGGCACTGACGATGGAGTCATCCTCATCTGCATGCATACCAACAACAACCAACTCCACTTCTTCGGCACCTCCATACGCCATGGACACTTCGACATCACCTACCACTAGACTACCTGGCAACCAAGAGAAACTCTTGATGCCATCGACATCGATCATGAAGCAATCATGGTCCCAGTTGATAACGAAGACCCTATCCTCAGGACCCATGTCAATTATGAAAGACTTCCATTTGCTCCCCATCCCCCTTGATATCAACCCAGACCCGCAACCCCCTTCAATGTCGTCATCCCTGCTAGCACTACTAGCGAGAGTAGCCGCAACGAAACAACCATTACCACCCAAGAAGCGGAAAGTATTCCACTTCATGTCACCAACCCCAACCCCCCTACTCCCATCAAAGAAACAGAAGACAACAACCAGTCCGAACAATATACTGACACTGGACTTCTCAGTAGGGAACACCTCCTCCACATCGCTCAAGAAGAAATGTGAGCAATGTATCAAGGACATGGTCTGACTTAGTGACAAGTGGACCCTCCTCAACAATAATTTCAAGAACGTTCCAGTTGCTAAAATATTCAGAGAGAAGGACAGCAATACCACCCTCTATCTCTACCACTTCCACCGAAAGCTCTATGACATGGTCACAAAAGAAATTCTCCTAACAATTGCCAAGGAAAGAAACCTTCAAAAACGAACAACCCTCCCCTTCGGCACTTTATCTCCTCACTACCAGACGCTAAAGGATCAAGTCTTCCTTGAAGGACTTCGAAACCTTCTCAAAAGTCGTAGAAGAACAATGAGAAGCAAGTCACCATCACCCACGTTCATACCTAGTCCAAGTCCCTTAGGAGGAATAGGAGGATCCAATGTCACCATTCCAGAAGCACCACCATCAGCCCCAATCACCACACCACTAATCTCTACTGGACCAATACCAGTCATCCGACCCTTTATTCACCCATCTTCATCCCTACCCAAAGAAGTTGTACCACTACCACCCATTGCACTGGTACCAGAACCAATCATACCAAGAGTACCGTCACCACCTATCATGGATCCATCACCATTCATCCCAGTACTCACCTACCCTGGTCCACCACTTGTGGAACCACCCTGAGTCGAATCGCCACCACTCCCCTTAGTACCTTGGGGAACACATCAACAAGAATACTCGTCAATGGAACAATACGAACCACTACCTATGATCATCGACAACCCCACCAACATTCCACTACCCCAGTCACTCACCCCATCACCACCACAAAGGGAAGCAACACCAATTATTCCAGCTCCATGGAATAGATTGCCAATGCCAGAAGAAATCCCACTACCCCCAATCAGAAAAACTGCACCATCCTCACTCGACCTCATCCCCCTTCCGTGGGATATTCCCCCTTTTCCAAGGATTGCACCACAGGCATCGTCTCCAGTTGCATCGTCATCGCAACTCCTTCCTAAACCACAAACATCGCCCTCAGCCGCACCCTCATCAGAACTTCCCCCTATCGTCTCAATGACACTCGCTCCCACTAAATCTCTATTACCCAGACATCTGGATTCAAGGATGCTATCAAGAGATAGACCTACTCCACCAGAATGGGAAGAATTCCAACCATCACCACTCACAGGAAAATGAAAGGAGCTCTCACCCAAGTCGGAACCTTCACCTCCAAAAGCATCATTATCATGACCACCACGAATTCCACCCATTCGAACCATTCCTTTATTCAAGAAGCATGAGGAATTTGTTCAAGAAGAAGGACCATCCTGGAAGGAATCGCAACCATCTCCCAGTACAGGGAAATGACAAGAGTCGCCATGTCACGGACTGCCTCGCTTACCTCATTTTCTCCTTCCTATTCCATCTTTCTCATTCCGTTTCTGTCCGTGACTCCAGGCCGCTTTGCCCATTGCTTACCTACTTATCGATGGACTGTTCTCGTGTTTTCTAGAGACTTCCATACGTTTCCATATGCTTCCATCTCCTTCCATGGTCTTCTCTTACTTTCTGGTAGTTTCCACTCGTACTTGTATAAGTACTGTACTTGGTAGCATAGAACGGCTTTCTTAAGCTCGTTCTATTCGTGCAATCAGACTTTGATAGTCTCTTCTCACTATTGAACGCGTGCGGCTTCCCTCGAACGAACTCCTCTTGCATTAGTCAGCTCTGCTGCTAATTGCCCTTGACTCTATACATCTCGAGATCACGTGCTAGTGTCTCGCTCGATTCCAAGTCACGCCTCGACTTGTGTAATCTTCACTCGTCATCCTTGTTGTCACGTGACGCCTCACGTGACCGATTTCCCTTCTGGGAACGACCCCTCTCCGAAATCCATCTTCGTAATCTCGTCCGAGATCCCCGAACCCCAAGAACCCCGAACTCGATCTGACATGGTGGTCTGACCGTGACACGCCATGACATGTTGCAATGCTGCTCAAATGTGAGTGAAATGAACCAGAAATGCAACGGTCAATGAGCCCTGAGGAACAACCCACTCCTCCTGATTCCCCTCCACATGCCCCTACTCCCCCTTACTATCCAGACACCTCACCAACGTCACAACCCGTTGCAATGTTAAAACGCTCACCGTCTACCACCCCCAAATCTTCTATTACTTCAACACCCTCTAGCTTTGGACTTGGTAACCTCTATCAAACCCCAGTTCAAACCATTATCAAACTCGAGGATGAATCAATGGAAGAAGGAGAAACAACGGACTCTGACTCATCAATGGAAGAAGGACAAATCGCAGACACAAGACAATCCACTCCGGATAGCATGGACATTGGAATACCCTGTGTTCCCTCTGACTGGATACAACCCTCCTCGCCCTAGGTCGTGTGGTAACGACTACTCTAGGAAGGGCATCATGTTACGATCCTGGACCCATTTCTCATTTTCCACCATTTTATTTCACGCTCTCGGTCACTTGTTCCCCACTTGTTCCCTCACGTGCTGTTCGGACCGCCACCAAATCACCTGACAAGTCACCTGATGGATCACCTGACCATTCTGCAGTCAACTATCACATGCCATCATTCCGCAGTCTGCAGCATTGCGCAGCATCACCATTTATCCTTTTCTGAATTGCCAGCTCATGATACGCTATTCTTAGATTGCCAGCTCATGATGGAGCTATACTTAGAACTGCCACGTCGTGATGAACCCTACATAATATTTCCATATTATTCTGTGACTCCTGTGACCCATGACTTCCCATTTGTATATAAGCACTTGTACTTTTAGCAGTTGGGCCCTAAGCCTAACTTGGTTTTCAATCCAAGACTTGTAGCTTCCACCTAGGACTCCAAGAGTCACTAGTCAAGAACCCTTAGTTGCTTCAAAGCCTTGAAGCTCTCCCCTCTACTTCTAACAGAACACTCAGAAGTCGCCCTTATCATTGGGGACTTACTTGTTATACTGCGTAGCCAACCAGTACCGAGCTACTCACGTGATCATTGCCTCAGGAGGAGACCCCACTGAGCAATCCCAAGTCGTCACCAAACCAACCCATGCACATCGCGTCTTTAAGGCCCTTGGACCTTAACAATATCACTCTCCATCACTTCTGTGTCACTCTCCATCACTTCCATATCACTCTGGATTACTTCTGTGTCACTCTGCATCACTTCCATGTCAGTCTCCATCACTTCCATGTTAGTCTCCATTACTTCCATGTCAGTCTCCATCACTTCCATGTCAGTCTCCATCACTTCCATGTCAGTCTCCATCACCTCCATGTCAGTCTCCATCACTTCTATGTTACTCTCCATAATAACCTAGTAGTACTATTCAACAGGGAGGTAACAAATTAGTACTACTATTCTACAGGTAGTCAATAATCTAGTAGTACAATTTGACAGGTAGTTAACAAGTTAGTAGAACTATTTCACAGGTAGTGAATAATCTAGTAGTACAATTTGATAGGTAATCTAGAATGTTGTAGTACTATTTGACAGATAGCTAACAAGTTAGTAGCACTATTCAAGTAGTAGTCAATAACCTAGTAGTACTATTCAACAGGTAGCGATTAATCTAGTAGTAGTATTTAACAGGTAGTTAACAGGTTTGTACTACTACCTGACAGATAGCTAACAAGTTAGTAGCACTATTCTACTGGTAGTCAGTAACTAGTAATACTATTCAACAGGGTAGTTAACAAGTTAGTAGCACTATTCTACAGGTAGTCAATAACCTAGTAGTACAATTGAACAGGTAGTCAACAAGCTAGTAGAATCATTCTACAGATAGTTAACAAGTTAGTAGCACTATTCTACAGGTAGTCAATAACCTAGTAGTACTATTGAAGAGGTAGTCAACAAGCTAGTAGTACGAATCTACGGATAGTTGACAAGTTAGTAGCAATATTCTACAGGTAGTCAATAATCTAGTACTACTATTTAACAAATAGCTACCAAGTTAGTAGCACTATTCTACAGGTAGTCAATAACATAGTAGTACGATTCAACAGATAGTCAACAAGCTAGTAGTACCATTCTACAGATAGTTAACAAGTTAGTAGTACTAATCTACAGGTAGTCAATAATCTAGTAGTACTATTCAACAGGTAGTCAACAAGCTAGTAGTACCATTCTACAGATAGTTAAGAAGTTAGTAGCACTATTCTACAGGTAGTCAATGACCTAGTAGTACTATTCAACAGGTAGTTAACAAGTTAGTAGCACTATTCTACAGGTAGTCAATAACCTAGTAGTACTATTCAACAGGTGGTCAACAAGCCAGTAGTACCATTCTACAGATAGTTAACAAGTTAGTAGCAATATCCTACAGGTCGTCAATAATCTAGTAGTACTATTTGACAAATAGCTACCAAGTTAGTAGCTCTATTCTACAGGTAGTCAATAACCTAGTAGTACTATTCAACAGATAGTCAACAAGTTAGTAGTACTATTCCACAGGTAGTCAATAATCTAGTAGTACTATTCAACAGATAGTCAACAAGCTAGTAGTACCATTCTACAGATAGTTAACAAGTTAGTAGCACTATTCTACTGGTAGTCAATCACCTAGTAGTACTATTCAACAGGTGGTCAACAAGCTAGTAGTACCATTCTACAGATAGTTAACAAGTTAGTAGCACTATTCTACAGGTAGTCAATAACCTAGTAGTACTATTCTACAGGTAGTCAATAATCTAGTAGTACTATTCAACAGGTAGTTAACAAGTTAGTGGCACTATTCTACAGGTAGTCAATAACCTAGTAGTACTATTCAACAGGTGGTCAACAAGCTAGTAGTACCATTCTACAGATAGTTAACAAGTTTGTAGTAATATTCTACAGGTAGTAAATAACCTAGTTGTACCATTCTACAGGTAGTCAATAACCTAGTAGTAGTATTCAACAGGTGGTCAACAAGCTAGTAGTACCATTCTACAGATAGTTAACAAGTTAGTAGCAATATTCTACAGGTCATCAATAATCTAATACTACTATTTGACAAATAGCTACCAAGTTAGTAGCACTATTCTACAGGTAGTCAATAATCTAGTACTACTATTCAACAGGTAGTCAATAAGCTAGTAGTACCATTGTACAGATAGTTAAGAAGTTAGTAGCACTATTCTACAGGTAGTCAACAAGCTAGTAGTACCATTCTACAGATACTTACCAAGTTAGTAGTACTATTTGACAAATAGCTACCAAGTTAGTAGCACTATTCTACAGGTAGTCAATAACCTAGTAGTACTATTCTACAGGTAGTCAATAATCTAGTAGTAGTATTCAACAGGTAGTCAACAAGCTAGTAGTACCATTCTACAGATAGTTAAGAAGTTAGTAGCACTATTCTACAGGTAGTCAATGACCTAGTAGTACTATTCCACAGGTAGTCAATAATCTAGTAGTAGTATTCAACAGGTAGTTGACAAGTTAGTAGCACTATTCTACAGGTAGTCAATAACTAGTAGTACTATTCTACAGGTAGTCAATAATCTTGTAGTACTATTGAACAGGTAGTTAAGAAGTTAGTAGCACTATTCTACAGGTAGTCAATAACCTAGTAGTACTATTCAACAGGTGGTCAACAAGCTAGTAGTACCATTCTACAGATAGTTAACAAGCTAGTAGCAATATTCTACAGGTAGTCAATAATCTAGTACTACTATTTGACAAATAGCTACCAAGTTAGTAGCACTATTCTACAGGTAGTCAATAACCTAGTAGTACTATTCAACAGATGGTCAACAAGCTAGTAGTACTATTCTACAGGTAGTCAGTAATCTAGTAGTAATATTCAACAGGTAGTCAACAAGCTAGTAGTACCATTGTACAGATAGTTAAGAAGTTAGTAGCACTATTCTACAGGTAGTCAATAATCTAGTAGTACTATTCAACAGGTAGTTAACAAGTTAGTAGCACTATTCAACAGGTAGTTAACAAGCTAGTAGTACTATTCTACAGGTGGCCAATAATCTAGTAGTACTATTTGACAGGTAGTTAACAAGTTTGTAGTACTATCTGACAGATAGCTAATGAGTTAGTAGCACTATTCTACTGGTAGTCAGTAACCTAGTAATACTATTCAACAGGTAGTTAACAAGTTAGTGGCACTATTCTACTAGTAGTCAATAATCTAGTAGTACTATTCAACAGATAGTTAAGAAGTTAGTAGCACTATTCTACAGGCAGTCAATAACCTAGTAGTACTATTCTACAGGTAGTCAAGAATCTAGTAGTACTATTTGACAGATACCTAACAAGTTAGTAGCACTATTCTCCTTGTATTCAATAACCTAGTAGTACTATTCCACAGATAGTTTACAAGTTAGTAGCACTATTCTAGTAGTAGTCAATAACCTAGTAGTACTATTCTATAGGTAGTTAACAAGCTAGTAGGACTGCCTGTATTTACCTGCTTATCTAATTATTAGTACTATTTGCACAGTAATGCTGTTCTTACAGCCCTGCTGACCTTAAGTCCATTTTTTTTTTCAGCCTTGCTATAACTCAGTGTATAAATTTGACACCATCGACTGGTCACTTATCATTCCAAGTACACTGGAACATGGGCAACACCACTTGGGAGCCACATGAGGCCTGCAAAGATTTGCAGGCCCTGGATGATTATCTTGGACTCATTGGCATCCAAGATCCTCACAATTTGCCTTGTAAAGGCAAGCCACACGAATGTGTACCATTCGTGGCAATGAGTTGCCTTGTGCGGCTGATTAAGCGGGATCTACCATACAGGAATGCCCCAAGATAAGCATGCACGATCTATCGATACCACAATTGATCGTGCCATGTCACATTTTTTTTACACCAACCTCTTACCTGACTTATAATCAGGACTTACCAGTGCGGCATGAACCTTCAACATGCCACTCAAAACATTGCCACCTCATCACATCCCTCACCACATCCCTGACCAATGCCCTCCAACCAACCTTCCCTGACCCCCGCCTCTAACCAGGGTGGTAACCCTGGCCCATGGCAATACAAAGCCATGTTGCACCTTGTATCACACGATACCCATGCCTGCACTACGTGCTCAGCATGGCAAACTCATTACACGAAGTCTGCTATGGATGACGAACCCACCCTTGTCAAGGCTGAGAACCAGCATCACGACATCATCCACAGCAATCTCATCGCGGAGAATCTCAGCGTGCACCAGCAGCTCAAGTTGCTGCAAAGGCAGCACAATGATCTCCGGTGAAAGAACGACTTGCAACAGGACACCACCACGTCCTTGCGTCATGAGCTCAATGCTGTCCGCATGGACCTTGAAGATACTCGTCGCCGCCTCCGCTCAGCTGACGACGAGATCATCTGCACGTGTGACATCACTGACGATATTGAGCATAAAGCGGACAAGGCCATCAGCAAGCTGAAGGACAAGAACAAAACGCTCCACCTCCAGCTCGAACGGGGGCACACCCCGCGCCGACACAAGTTGCCTTGCCGCGATTCCCTATCCACGTCCCCGTCCCGTTCTCGCCATGCCTCCAGCCGTGCCTCCCACCGCACATCCCCCATGGCCGAGGACCACAGCCGCGCCTCTTGCCACCCATCCCCTATGGCTGAGGACCACGACGACATGCCTTCGTGCAACATCGTGGACCCACTGCACCTTCTCTTGAGGCTGACTGTGCGTTCCACAGCCACCTCTTCTGCTACCTCGCTCCCTCTTGGGGAGCTGCCACAGCCGTCGCCCATCATCCCTTCGCCCTCTGAGGGCGCAGACCTTGCTTCGCAGATGACAGATGCCATCAGCCTTGCGCCCCTTGGCGATGATCGTGAAACCGCCACTCCCTTCATCAAGAGTGTTGGCTTCTATGCATCGCTTCCTGTGCTTCAATTCTATGGGTGCCGTTACAAGTGCGCCACGATCGATCATGCTGGGACGTTTGACTACTCCAGCCTGTTCTTTGTCCTTGCGGATGGACAGCTTACTGAGTGTGGCCCCTCCTTCATCACCATGCTACTCTGGAGGGAGTTCATCCAGAGTCATGAGGCGAGCATCAGAGCTGGCATCCCCTTACCCATTATGGACCTCATTTTGGGGGGGAGGAACGGGGTGCTGATATCATCATGCGACCCTACCAATGAAGCTGGCATCACAGCCCTTCTCACAATGCCGTCAAGGCATGCGCATGCCAAAGGGTATATCGACTGTGTCCGGAATACACCGCTGGAATTGCGTGAAGAATGCCATCAGAAGGCTCTCAAGCTCTGGGCAGGGCTCCAGGATGCGGGATGCGAAGGGCGCATTGCAAGCGGCGGAGTGCCTCCTCTGCCAAAGGAGCCCTTGCCCCATGTCAGCACCGCCATTTGGAAGAAATGGTTACAAAACATGCGTGAACACCCTCGCACAGAGGGCTGGTTCACATTTAAAGGAGTACCATTCATCTGTAATGGATACTTGAATGTGCATGTTGATGCCGCAAGGGCCCTCCTCACCCTGCTTCCACTATTGTCCAAGAAATCATGCCTGGGAACCATCCATGGTCCGCTTTGGGACGCATTCCTTCAGTCAGCGGTCATGCTGCTCAATGTGCATGGCATGTATGGAGAGACCATCACACGTCTTTGCTTGACCATCGCGCCACAGCGCCATGCCCACTTTTACAACCCATCCGAGTTTGCTGATGAGAGCCATCTCAACTGCAAACACATAGCGTGATTTCTGGCAAGCGTTGGTGTGACCGTGGCCGAAGCAGAGATATGGCGACAGTGGGCTGCAGCCTACATGGACATGTTACTTACAGAGCATCCAGAGGATGTGCTACTACAGGACGCAATGCAGGATGCACATGCGCGCATTGATGCAGACCACAGCCTGGTCCTCAAAAAGGTCAACCCAGGCACCCCAGGATACTATTCCCCTGTTCTCAAGCAGTCCCGTGCTCAATGTGCCGCATGGCGTACAGCCTACCACTTGAGGGAGAACTCGTCCACCAATGCTGAAGCGGGCCCTTCTGCCCCCATGGGTGAAGAAGCCCCTGCATCTCCGGTTCACCCAGAGGATGCTAGAGAAGGTGATACTGCATACGCTAATGAGCAGGAGGACGAGGACACTCAGATGGGCCCAGCCTAGAGTAGCCATCTCATTGAGCACTATACAAGTATCTTATGTGTACTTGAACTCAGGGTACCTATGTATATGGTACCTATGACAATACTATCACTGCATGATTCCTTCCTCACTGCGTGATGTGTCTTTTGTGGGGGAGGGTGTAAGGCAGTGGTAGTTATATCGCCTTACGCTGTCCAATCACAAGTCCTTTCGGAAATTCATAAGAGGCACACATTGGTGTGCATAAACACAGATTGTGCATGGCAATAAGGACAGCATCACATGCCTATTTGATGATGCACAATCATGCAGATGACGTGCAATCGACCCCAGTCGATTGCGGGTGAACTGCACAAATATACACTAATGTAGATGATGTGTGATTGACCTCAATCGGTCGCACATGAACTACATAAAAGTCTACATAGGATGGTGCATGATATGCACCACATATATGACGTGTGATCGACCTCATTAGGTGGTCGCGCATAATTTAGATCGCCAAGAGCAATGAATGAAGACATGTGCTAACTAGTAGCACATGTGAATAGGAGGGTCCCCGACAGGTCCCCGCGTAGATAGGTACAGTAGATATATGATCATGTATATAAAGGGTTGCCCTCTCGTCTAGGAGGGGCAGACTTTCTTACCCTTACATTTAGCTTTCACAATAACCATCGATTTGATCTGGTTCTGTTGCGGCGAGCTCTTAGGAAATAAGTCAAAGTCTACATCCAACTTATCAATTATATGCAACACACCTCAGCGTGTTACACAGTGCATGCCTCAGATTGGATCGGCCTACTCCAAGTCTCCGACATTCAATCCTCCCACATGCCCAGGCAGCCTGGTCTCCTCGTACCATCATCTCGTCCTCACCCCTCTCATCCCTCATCATCAACAGATCGAAACCTTTCCCCAAACAGTCAAAGGCATGTTGCTCATTGGACACCAATTTTCATAGCTGAAGACATGCAGATTGCCCACATTGCATCAGCTGACGTCAAAGCTCAAGAATACTGTCATTCCACATTGCATCCATCTCATGCTGCCCCCCGATGACCGTTCCTTGGTCTGGACCTCTCAGGAGTTTTGGAAGAATGTAGGATGTATATGGGATCACTTGGTTTTCTTTTGTACATTTTCTGTCTGGTTTTGATTTAGACTTGCCCACTGTCCATTCCACATCTTGCCCCTTAGATTGGTTTTCACCTTTGACATTTGCCGCAATGATACTCACCCTCATCACATTCGTGCTCAACATCGCGCACCTTACAACCATTCAGTAAAATTTATTTGTTTCAGAGACCGCTGCCATTCCCCTACAAGTCTACAATGCCGAGTGGTCTTTTGCTGGCAGGATTCTTATTTGTTCATGCTCATTTCCCCTTGCTACCCTCTACTTCATAGGGTACATGTCTTATTGCCAAGACTTGTATAAAAGCACCCATGTCTGGCCTTGTCAAAGGCTACACATCTGCAGCCCCATTTCCTTTGTTCTCCTGTGTGCTACCATCATCATTGTCATTGCCATCGCCATATCACCTTCGCTGTCACCATTGCCATTGCCATTGCCATTGCCATCTCCATTGCCATTGCCATTGCCATTGCCATTGCCATTGCCATTGCCATTGCCATTGCCATATCACCATCACCATCACCATCATGCTGCTTGAGAAATTGGACACCATCCTTGACTTGTCAGATCCAAACATCATCTTAGGTCCCTGCAAACGTTGTCCCACTGAATGTCTACTGGGGAATGGGGACCTGTAAAAAGAAAAAGGGCCAGGATGGTGTGTCCACTGGTGTGATGGTCAGCAGTGCTACCAACAACGGGAATTATATCTTGTCCTTGATGCCACCGCCACCACCGCTGTCACTGACAAACCAGGCCCATACTGCCTTGAATGCAGGGCAGAATACTAACCACATTCAGAGCCATGGAGCCCAGGCAATCATGGTTGACAATGATGATGAGGAGAGCCTGGAGAGCCATGGCACCGATGAGGATGAGGGGGCGACCACTGAAGAGGATGACGATGCCAAGTTATGTACATGTTCCAATACCTGGATTACTTCCACAGACTGATCCGTCAACTAGCTCGACTCCAAAAGTTCTTTGACTCACCTATCTACGTATTCTTCAAGTCTGTTATAATCCACCCCCATTTTCTCTTCACCATTGGTCCCCCTCCTTGTCACTCTACCCATGGCTAAATGACCATTACCATTGAACCCATCACCTCTACCAGCCCTGCCACCACTACTGCCCAGTGAACCACCCAAACCATTGTCACCCCTTGATCAGCCACCAGTCTTACCCCTTGTCCCCATTCCCTGGAACATCCACCATTGGGAATACTCCTCAATGGAGTCGTACCAAGAGCCACCCCCAGTAGAGAACCCACTGGAAGACCCAGACAGTCCCATGGAGGACGCGCCACCCTTAGAGCCAGAACCAGTCACTTACTATGAACCCGACATCCCTGGAGGACAGACACATACCTTGTCCCCAGAAGAGTCCCCTATCGCACCCTGGGAAGCCTATCTCACTCAGCCCAGTAGTCCTGTGTCCCGCAAGCATTCCTTATCGCCCACCAGTCCCTCTTCAGCACCCATACGACAATGTACCAGTCGTGAAGGCAGTTACCAGTCAATCACTCCTTCAGCCTCATCGCCTATAGCTGGCACCTTACCCCAGAGTCAGGGCTCCCCATTGACCTCTTCAAGAGGATCCTCAGACAATCCCTCAGCCATGCAGAGCTCTGCAGATGACATGGATAGCGACATGGCCCTTAATTGGGTCACCATCAATACTGACTACCTTAAAGAGTAGTTGCTTACACTAGACGCCCATTTAGACCATAATGGGTATGCAGAGATCAGATCTCCACGGATTTGCCTCAAACCTCGTAGTCATCATCACCTCATGATGGCGCTTCTCTTCTTGGAATGACCTGCTGCCATTGTTCTCTGACTTAGGATAGATTAGGCAATTCCCTGATCTCTCATTCGCTCTCACTCATTCTCTATTGTTCGACTCGTACAGACCGCAGCACTTATCCGCGGACCTTCATACGATACAGACAGATGCCTCTTGACCAGACGTACCTACCTTAGTGATAGTGGTCCGTGCGCAAGCGTGCCTGTATATAAGCGCCCAGTATTTCGACAGTCAAGCCCTAAGCTTGACTTGATTATCAATATCAATGTTCTTGAAAGCCTCCCTAGTGCCTCCCTTTCACCCACTTCACTCTAAAATGTCTCTAGTAATACTAGAGACTCCTCTACTCCTTCAAGTACTCGCCACTCAAGTAACTCTTAGTACAAGTTGTACTATCAAGGCCCATTGAAGCCTTATCAAAGTCCCTCCCAACCATTGAGTACATCCAAGGCTGCAAGTCCCATGTCTTCAAATGTGCAGCACCCACATGTGGCTGCAAGACACGCTTTGTTCGTCGGTTCCTGGATAAGAGTGATGCCAGGTCCACCAGCAATCTGCGGCATCCTGCCAAGATCTGCTGGAGTGATAAGGCTGTCGATGCAGCAGATGGCTCCCGAGATGTCAAAGCCATGCGGGCAACATTGGAAGGCCTCAAGGCTAATAAGAATGGGTCAATAACAGATGCATTCCAGAAGATAAGTGAAGGAAAGGTGGTATATAATACCTGCCAGCATACCAAGATTGAAGCGCAGTATGCTTGACCCATACTTCATCTGCAGCAGATCTGATAAGCCTTTGGCACTTTGACAGTGCTGAATTTGTCTGCTGGGTCATGGAAAACAACTGACCATTTCAAATAGTCAATGATCGTGGCTTTCGAAGCCTCATGAAGACAGGTTGGCCTCAGTACTATATCCCTTTGGCAGAGACCCTTTCATACAATGTAAAGCATGTCTTTCTTTGGGTTTGCAAGTGTATTGCTAAGGCGTTGAAGGTCAGACACATCATCCTCTTATGATGGCTTTAGAACTAACCCAATATAAAAGAAACATGATGGTAAACTCAACTTTGCTGCTGACAGCTGGTCATCACCCAACCATAAGTCATATCTTGTGATGACTGTCCACTTTGAGCGTGCTGGCAAACCATTCTTGATGCTCCTCGATCTTGTAGAGGCTGCTCATTTGCATACTGGTGTGAATCTTGGCACCGCATTCCTCAATGTTCTGAAAACCTTTGGTATTAAGGAAAAGGTAAGGGCATTGATTGGTTATCAGAGGAGGTCACTCACCTGTACCATGTATTGTAGATACTCAGAATAACTGGTGATAATGCATCCAATAATGATGCAATGATCTGGTTCCTCAGCACATCCCTGGATGACTTCCCTGGTCCTGCAAATCAAACGCAGTGCTTTGCGCACATAGTGAATCTCATTGCCAGGTCGATTATGAAGCCATTCGATGCATGAAAGGCAAAGGATATCAAAGAATTTAATGACACAGCTCATGCCCTTGCTAACTTGGCTGAGGGTACGAAGCAGGACCAGGAGGCAACTGAGGAGGATAACTCAGATGAAGACGAAGATGGAGAGGATGAGGTGGATGCCCTGGACCATGAGCTCGATGCAAATCTTGAGCCCATCAGCTTGATGTTGTCAAAGGTCTGTTTACATTTCATTGACCCTAAATGGTTAAACCCTAAGCTGATCAATGTTGTGAATGTAGCTGCGGAAATTTGCACTTGTGCTCAAGAATTCAACGACCAGGCTCCTCCCAGTGTGGAACAAGACACTTTCCATGCATGCCCTTCCTGAATGCATGATGCCCTGGGATGTATCAACTTGTTGGAACAGCACATGTGACATGCTCGAGTTTGCCATTAAATACCGCATTGCCATTGATGCGATGACTGCCATCTGTGATTTTGACCTTCGCCAGTATGAATTGTTGCCCACTGAGTGGGATATCGCTGCCGAGCTTTGAGATGTTCTGAAGGTGTGTGACTGTCTCTCACTTTTTCCCCCTTGCTCACACTACTTTGTCTAGATTTTCAAAGATGCGACGCTCTTTTTCTCTTGTGGTGTCCCCAACCTGGCCACTGTCATCCCAGCCATGGATCTCATCAACAAGGCCCTCACCACATCGTCCAGATCATCGTCCAGGTTTTCCCTTGCCATCCGTGCTGCTCTCACAATTAGTAAAAGAACCCTGGATAAGTACCACAACAAAACCGGGGAGTCGGATGTATATTGCATTGTGATGGGTGTGTTCCCCCCCCTCAACTCTATGTATGCTGTACACTTCTGACTTCGACACACCAATACATAGTCCTTCACCCTTGTCACAAACTGGAATACTTCAAGAGGAACAAGTGGGATGCCAAATCAATCGAGGCTGTGCATGATCTTGTTCAAGATGAATTTGATAGATCATATTGGTTGTTGGATATCAAGGGTGATGATGGGATGATGCATGCAGATGGGGACATCAGTGTAAGTGATCATTTGCTAATGCCTCAACAGTTCTCTTATGACTCTATTTACAGGCTTCCATGTCTTCCAAATCAACAAATATGTTTGACTGCATGATAGATATTGCACCTCCCTCATCAACAGATGATGAGCTCCAACATTATCTTGTAGCGGATGTTGAGGACGTGAAGGATGGACTCATCTGGTGGTACAAGAGACATGCCATATTTCCACAGTTATCCTGCATGGCCTGTAATTATCTTTCCATCCCTGGTGAGTCTTTCTCTTTTTGTGTTTACCTTGGGTGCTGAAACCTGTATCCCATAGCCACAACTGTCAACGTTGAACAAGTCTTCAGCCATGGCCATCTTGTCCTGCCTCATGTCTGTGGCCACCTTGCAGTCCAATCCACACGTGCATCACTCTGCATTGGATTATGGAGCTCTTATGGTTTGGTCAGGGATAGTGATATCAAAGGTGCACTGAGTCCAGACGAGATTTTGGGCAAGGAGGATGAGCTCCCTGCCAATTGGGATGTTATCCACACAGTGTAGGCCCATAGCTTGGAACCAAGCATTCATATTCAACTTTCTATACCCTTGTTAGCAAACGTGATGGTGCTGCCTTACAAGTCGAACATGTCTATGCCTTGTCCCATCGCCTTCTCATCTATGTGTCATTGTTATCACCCGTTGCTTTGCCCTCATTGCCTTGCTCTTGTATCTTCTTCTTGCCTTGCCAAACACAAGTTATTCGTAGTGTACTTGTTCTTATCACTCCAGCCCCAACATATAAAAACCATTGCCTAACCTTGCTGAAAGGCAGGCAATTGCAGTGCATCTTCCCCATTTCTCTTGTATGCACTCTCCTTTCTGTCTTTCCATTTGATTGACTCCAAACTGGCAACGTTGCTGTTGCCATTGAAGTCATTTGCAAATCCGTATGTTTCCTCCTTTCATCAACATCTAACATCCCTTATAGATCATTCCACAATCAAGTGTACTCATCGGTGGTTGCGCAACTAACAACCACCTATCTGCCACCCCCATTCTGCTCCATTGCACATCCCCACTTTGGGTGCAACACTGGTTCTATTTCCCCCATCCCTCCTTCCTTGGACTTATGGGCACAGACTCACTGTCAGTGTCACATTGCCATTGCCATTGCCTCATCTTGTCAACATCAGGGGGCTCACTAACATCAGTGTTGACACACAAGCATCCACACTTCTCCTGTTTTCATCATCCTGCACACTCTTATTATTTTGGGATCACGGCCTCTCTCCTCTCTAAAGCATAACTTCAAACTCTCTTGGTCAGTCATCAAGACTTAGCTCATTTTATGATGACAAAGTATGTGCTACCCCTTGTCTCTACCCAATGGGGTTTTCTAACCCGACTGACCTGGTGGACCCTGACCCCCAACCCGGAAAAACCCCAACCCTGAGCTGGGGTGGGGTTTTTTCGGGGTGGGGGTCGGGGTCAGCCTTGAGTGACCCCAGGTTTACCCTTGCCAATCCCTAGCTGTCGCACATGTTGTGCATGACGTCAGAATGATGGCTGTCAAAGTGGCACGCACATGTGGCATCAGCCAGCAAGGGTGGGCAATACACGGTGTTGGCAGCAGGCAGGGTGTGATGAAAGGAGGCAAGGAGGGAGAAAGCAAGGAGTTGCTGAGGTTGTGACGTGGTCAAAAGCACACCATTCCAAGAGCCTTATTACAACCCCAAAATGATTGCGCTCAACTTTGATAGGTTCATCGCGATGCTGGAGAGTGCTCCAGAGCACTTGGTGTTCTTGCTGCATGTGTGCGCACACAACCCTACAGGTGTCGACCCCATGGAAGAGCAATGGACGGCCAACACAGTTGTGTTCCTCGCAAAAAAGCACTACACTTTTTTTGACTTGGCATATCAAGGCTTTGTGAGCAGTGACCTGGATCAAGATGCTGGGGCAGTAAGGCACTTTGTTTTGTGCAGCATACCCATGCTTGTCTGTTGGGTGCATAGTGTTGGTGAGCCTTGCCATTGAGATCGAGAAGAGGTTGAACCTGGTTGATTGCAGAGCTTTGCCAAAAATGCCAGGTTGTATGGAGAACACGTTGGGGTGCTTCATATCATAGCACTGAACAAGGAAACTGCGGGTTGCATTCGCAGTCAACTGTCTGTGCTGCAGCAGAGCAAGATTTCAAATCCACTGTTGTATGGCACACATGTTGTAAGCAAGCACTCGTGCCACCAGTCACCTTGCCCTGTATTGATTCAATTATTGATCTCATCAAGGTTGCACTAATTCTGAAAAATCCGGAACTATTTGAGGAGTGGAAAGTGGACATCCAGACGATGGCTGGTCGAATTATCGACATGTGCAGACAGCTACACCACCTGTTGACCAACAAGCCCAAGACTCCTGGAAACTGTATGCACACCTTACATGGCGCTGTGCACCCTGCCATGCCAAGCCTTTCTCAGGCTCTCGCTCTCGTCTTATTCGCCTCTGTCAGTCATTGTTTGGGACCATTTATTTGCTAGACACCCACCTGCTGTCTTGCTCTAAGATACAATACACTCAACTGCCTTCAATTTGGACACTAAACCCTTCCGCCAATGCCGCTGCATGGCTCTGTTGGTGGCAAGATCAACTCACCCTCTTGTTCCTGTTCTCAATTCCCCTCTGCTGGACTTGCAAATAGAGTACTTGTCTATTTAGTCCCCCTTGCCTGGCCTTGGTCAATCCTCACTCTGAAGCCTGGGCTTAAGCCCAAGCCCAGCCCAAGCCCAGCCCGAGCCTTCAACCAGGGCCAGGCTCTGAGTTTTCCTGAGCCCGAGCCCTGCAAAGCCGAGCCCAAGCCCAGGCTATTGAGCCCAGCCCAGCCCTGCAAACTACTAGCCATCACTGCAGCAGCAGCAGCTACCGCCCCCGTCAAGCACTTGCCCCTGCTCTGTATGCCGCACCAACACAGATCCTGTGGAGGCTCTCATGCTGCTTTCCTCCACATGCACACCAAGTCGCACCAGCATCACCTACATCATCGCCACTTGGCTCTGTTGAGTCAGCAGCTCGATGATAAATTCCAGTCCTCGGGTACGATCATCTAACTTATATCCTTCAGTTCATGACCTGCCTTAACAATTCGATCCTACTGTCTATCCACCCCAAATGCCTGCCATGATATGCGTCGTCCTTCTTTCCAGAATAAACAGAACTGTTTAACCTTCAAAGCTCTCAGCCTCCGCCACAAGAATAGTCCCTACTTCAGGAAAACGGGGCGTAATCCAGCAGTTGTATGGTACAGGATGGCTATATACACATCAGGAAAAAGGTCCCATGATAATTTGGGGTTATTAGCGGTAATTATGAGTACTTTGATGATAACTTAGATTATCGCTTGCTAGCTTGCTGCCAGTATTCAAGCCTTGGTTATTTTTTGATTATTGTATTTTCCTTGCATTATCGCTGAATGATTCCGAAAACATTCACACATATTCACACATATTTTGTGACAATAAATGATATTATCGATGAAATAACTTCTTGGCCATGCTACTACAACGGTACAAGAATGCAGGCCATTGTCCACTGGTATCATTGATACCAAGTCACATAGGGAGAGATAAGGAACAACTGTAACAACGGAACAAACAAGATAACTAGAACAACACAACAAACGAGATAACTTGACGACTGGGTATAGAGGCCCATTGTTGAACTAAATTAAGTCAGTAAATCTGCAAAACAAGAGTATGCCGACAACTTACAATGGGACTTGTGAGACGACTGGTGTTGAAACCAATGCAATTGCAATCCTTCTATCCTTCCATGTCTTCAAGGTCGAGGTCCACAATTGGAATGGCTGTGTTCACCTCTGCTGCACTAAAGGTATAATAACATATCAGTGATGGTGCCACAAATCTGTCAACTCAACTTGCACCTTGCCTGATCATATATATCCAACATCATGAGGTGGAAGGCACCAGAGCGATGCTCCCGAATATGGTGGAATGTGTTGATGTGGCCCAGATAAATATCAAGGTATGAATTCGCTGAGAATTCGGATGGGTGATGCCTTCCTGAATGCCATTTATGAATGGCAGCATAGAGCTATTATGCTTGTCTGTATTGGGTTACATAGACATAACAGTACTCACCGCTGTGGCCACTAGAGCCACCATCGGGATTGGGACCTCATGCTTCAATATCCCATCATCACCCATAGATGTTGGAAAGTGACTATATGTATATTTCAGTGCAAGATCTGTTGCGTTGAAGAAAAAAAAAAAAAATGGCGTACTCTTCAAATCGATATGCATAGGAAGTAGTGCCTGGACCAAAATAAAGCTCCTTTATAACTGAGATGATCTGGGGATTGTGATAGGGACATGTGCGCAATGGAAGCCCTCTAAGCGGGTCACTCTAACAGAACTTGAGTCAGTGTAGACCAAGAAGTAAAATAAATAAATTACATTGAGTGCCATTGGGAAGGTGTAATGGTACATAGACAATTGTCTTTCAACCACTTGTGCAATGTCGGGGCCCGATCCTAGCAAGAAAAACATGAGATGTATCATCCTAGCACATCGCTCTTTGACCTCCCCTCGGAAAAGGGGAATCCGCCCGTGGGGCTAAGTGCATTGGTCATCAATGCATATTCGAAACGAGTGACCAGGGATGGACTCACCAGGCGACACATTTTGGACAGGTACTTGTCATCCAACTCAAGCCGATGCCTAATATTTGCCGCCCTCAGCAAGTGGGACTGGGTTGCAATGCCAAGCACTTCAGAGATCATGGAACGAGTCAGAGCAGGGTCTGGAAATGCATGAACAAATAGCAGAGACACTCGAAGATGCTCAAAGGCATCTTGAAAGATCGAACATATCAGAGGGGACTGGACAGTGAGCATGACTTTGTTAGTTCCTGGAAACAGGATGATCTCAGTATCAGATGGCCATTCATAGTCAGCCCAGCGAGTAGCAGTGGATGGAGAGGTGCCGGACTCATGTGATGAGGCATCATTGCTGGCCTGTGTCATACTAAGAATGCTTGCACTCGATCCAGTAGCAGACTTGTGCCATGATGGTATCTAAAAAAATGTCTTTAAGTCAATATTCACCAAAAGAGTTAAAGGGGACAGGGGACATACCTCAGCAGCCATTGCAGCCAATGTTTTGGAGGGGTTGGGGCCATTGTTGCATGGCTCATTGAACCATTCAGCCTTGGTCTCTATGTCACTATCATTACCATCATGTCCACCAAGTTGGCCGGCTACACTGGCAATGTCAAAGTGGCCATGGGCACGATTGTTGAGATGGGGTGCAGAGAGGTTGTTACAGCCAGGATAGAAAGACGACACTGAAAATTTTCACAACCACATGGTCAGGTGACAATCAACAAACATGATTAGTAAGGTGGCAACTCAACTCTGATTCAACGACTTGTTATTGTTGTTGTCCTTGTCCATCAGGCCAATCATCTCGACTACAGTAAGTTGCCCTTGCTGAGCTGTGTCACCTTGACCCACTAACTCTGGCTAAACAGGATGGCCGTGAACTGGGCCTAGGATTGTTGCTCAGTTTCAATTCCCTATGTTCACAAGACATGCACCATTTTTCCACATTCTTTTCGCTGGGGGTTGCCTGTAGCTGGGTGGTGGTGCAGTGGAACTTGGGGGATTGCTGGGCTGAGTAGAGTCAAAGGTATGTTTCCTGCATGCTTCATGGAGTGTCAGATATGTCTAATAACATCACAGGTGTACTTACTTTCGGGGCCATTGCTGGCCGCAGATAATGTGTTATTTTCCTTGCCAGCACTGTGTCGGTACAGAACATTTGAGCCCATGTATTACCCTGAAATGGAGTTGCTTCTTACCTGGCCATATTGGCAATGGCCCTTGGCTGTACATGGTGTATGCGCAGTGGCATCGTTGAAGCAAAGTAAGTGAGAAAAATGAGAGTGATTTATGACACGAAAGGACAGGAATGGGGATGAGGTTTGTACAAGAGGTATGTCCCCTTTTATCTTTGCGTTGCAGTACTGGCTAATCAAATTCATTCATAGACTTTTTTTTTTCCCCTCTAACGTCCCTTCTTTATTACCTCCCCCCACCATGAATGCCACGCTCACACCACCCACTCAAGTATGGTGCCCTGGTTGTGAGAAGGGCTTTACCCCTTGCAGCCTCTCTCAGTATGTCAGCAGGACTCAAGATTTGCACTGTCGCCATGTTGTTGCGATATCTTGATCCCATCTGGCGTTGATGGCTTTTCCTCATATGGGGTCACCACCAACACTATGCTCAACCTGGGCACTGCAGGTTGCAGGTGAAGATGCTCTGGGCAATGAATACAATGAGCCAGCACAAGGTGAGTTTGCTGTGACACATGTTGCCACCTGTGCTGCCGTCTTACAATTTTTTTTTAGATGGAGATGGACTAGACCACGATGGGGCCCCAATTGAATATGATGACCCTGCCAATATCGTGGATGAAGCCCCTGACCCTGCCGACATCACCGATGCAGACTCCTTTGAGGAGCTAGCACAAAACAATACCTGTTTTGTGACAACAAACACCGATCAGCCCACCATCGATAAGTCACCGCATGTGCCAGAGGGGCTGGAACAACTGCCCAATGACATGGAGGCAGGTAGTACAGGGGCGATGCCAACAGTGGTCATCAACCACTTCCCTTCTGCAAGCACAGGTTCCCTGATACACAGTATGCCACACGGAAATCCCAGTTACAAATCACAGTGGGGCGCAGATGGGGACTCAACCTGGTCCCCATTTACATCCCAATGTGACTTGTTGTTTGCGTGTTGGGCCAAAATGTGTGGTCCAACATCATTGGCAGTGACGGAACTGCTGGCCATTCCAGAGGTACGGACTTCATGATGTTCAATTTTCACTTTACTGATTTGGGGACCAAGATTGTAGATAAACTCAGACTGTCATACTGCTCTGTGCAGGAACTCAATAGTATGATCGACACTGAATTATCTGGGCGCTCTTGTTTCCAATGCCATGTGCTTGATATTGGAGATGAGAAGCTTGAATTTTTTTGCAGGGACGTTCTGGAATGTATTCGATCACTTTATGGTGATCCCAGCTGGGCCCAGGACATGGTGTTTGCACCTGAACGACACTATACAAGTCACGCGTGCACTTCCCAAATCTACAATGAATTGTATACAAGCGACTGGTGGTGGACAATCCAGGTAAGTTTCTTCATTCTCAGAGCAAACAACATACTGATGAGCTCAACATCAGGAACGCTTAGTGTTACGCTCCTGGGCACTTGGCCCACATTTTTCTTTCTTTTCTCGACCGATATGTACTTATATGATCACATGACTGTGGCTCACATGACCGCTTACCTGTACAACAGAACTGTCTTGTCGGGAACTCCATTGTTCCCTCGTTTTGTACATTTCCCATTTTTCTCTTCTTATAGTAGTCTGTGACCACCATTGTTTGTGACTTTATTGTTCTGTGACCTCTATTGTTCGTGACTCCATTGTTCCCCTCTTTTGTACACTTAGTCAGGTAGCTGCCCTTTTGTATATAAGCTGGACTTATATCCTAGAGTTGGGCCTTAAGCCTGACTTAGTTTGCAATCTATTGCGTTCAAAGTCCTTGTTGCTTGACAAGCTATTTCCCTCTTCTATTTCTTTGAAATTGTCTTCAAGTCTTTGAAGACATTTCCCATTCCTCTTTATCATCACCCAGACATTGGTCTTAGCGACCTTCTCGACTTTATCACCTTCCAAAGTACTTTAAGCTACTAAGGGAATTACGACCCTTGTAACTTCATCACTGCCACATATCTCACCTTTGCGCATGTCGTGCCTTAAGGTTCAATAGGCCTTAACACTTAGAGGCACAACAACCAGGGGGTACAATTGTACCTGTGATTGTATCCTTGGACAAGATGCAGCTTACTCTTTTCAGAAACAAGATGGCATACCTGGTGTACCTTACAATTGGCAACATCCCAAAGGACATCCATCAAAAACCATCGCGCCATGCCCAAATCCTGGTTGGGTATATTCCGACGACCAAGTTGGATGGCATGGAGAACAAGACTGGTCGCCGTCATACCCTGGCCAACCTATTCCATTCCTGTATGCAGAAGGTACTAGGCCCAATCGGTTCCGTCAGCGAAACCAGCCTTGAAATGATGAGCGGGGATGGCATCTGGCGCCAGTGCCATCCCATCTTTGCTATCTTCATTGGCAACTATCCCGAGCAGGCCTTAGTGACCTGCACCTTCAATGGGCAGTGTCCTAAGTGCCTTGTTCCCTGTGGTCAGCTGGGCGAATACAATTCCTTTCTGTTGCACATACAAAGCAGTATGATCAGCACTTATCATTTGGCAGATGGAGATATGCGCCAATTTCATCAGACTTGCCGTGAAGCTGGGGTGAAGCCCGTCGTCAATCCCTTCTGGGCAAGTCTTCCACTTGGCGACATCTTTGTTTCGATCACACTGGATATACTTCATCAAATGCTTCAGGGCATGGTGAAGCACCTGATTCAGTGGTTAATTGGCATCTTTGGGCCTTCAGTAATCGACGCACAATGCAAGTCCATTCCGCCTAACCACAAAATTTTAATTTTTTCAAAGGGAATCACGATACTATCTTGTGTCATGGGCAAGGAGCACAAGAAGATTTGCGGGTTTCTTCTTGGGCTAATCGTCAATCTTCCAGTGCCTGGTGGTATGGATTCATTGCGCATGGTCAAGGCGGTGCATGCACTCTTGGATTTCCTCTTTCTGGCTCAATTCCAGAGCCATACAAGCGATACTCTTTCTCAGCTAGAGGATAGTCTTGTTGCATTTCACAATAACAAAGCCATTTTTGTTGATCTTGGCATCTGGGAAGATTTTAACATTCTGAAACTCCATGGCCTGCTCCACTATGCATTGTCAATCCATTTGTTTGGTACAACAGATAATTACAACACCAAACAGTCTGAACGTCTTCACATCGATCTAGCAAAGAACGCCTACCATGCAACAAATCATAAAGATGAGTATTCTCAGATGACTGTGTGGTTGGAGCGTCACAAGAAGATACAACAGCATTCTGCCTCCATTGATTGGAGGCAGAACAATTTGCAAAACATTTGGACTCGGACCCCGATCAGAGCCCTTTGCATACGCACTCAATCCATCAAGATGGCTTACAAACTGTCCAGCAAGGCAGTACCATTTCCCGACATCTTCTGGAAGTATGGCACCCTGCTGTTTCAGGACAGACTAGGGGACTTTATCGCTGCGATCAACAATCTGGGGCTTGGGACGCATGCATTGCACACACATTCAGCAAATACCCTCCTCCCCTTCTGTACTGTCTGCGTCTATCACAATATCAAATTCAGGGCTGCAAATGACACTCAGGAATTGGAAATTGTAGATGCTGTTCATGTTCAGCCAGAACAAAAGGACAAATGTGGGTGGATCATCCCAGCACGATTTGACACTGTCCTTGTTCAGGGCCATGGAGAAGGTGAGTGTTTTTTCATTCACACTGAGGCTTGGATCTGGAGTAACCCATTCTCCAGGTTATCGGGTTGCACAGGTTCACGTAGTGTTTGAGATACCAACCAAGATCGTTTCGGAAGTGTTTAGGTTGGTTGACCTGCCCCCAAAGCACCTCACATACGTCGAATGGTTCACCCCAATCCCAGCAACACCCGATCCCAAACATGGTATGTATAGGGTGTCCAGAAAAATAGAGAATGGGAAGAGGTCTGCCAGTGTTATTCGAGTCAAGTCCATCATTTGTAGCATTCATTTGATCCCGCATTTCGGACCAGTCAAGCCCCACGAATGGCACAGCTTTACAGTACTTGAGCTTTGCAATACCTTCTATATTAATCCATTTTCTGACGTACAAAACTACTTGGAATTTGTGTAGATAATAGTATGGTATTTTACCTCACATGCATGGGAATCGGTGTGGCGTTGACAGCCTGTGACACATAGTGATGCCTATGGGATGCTTATACAATCACTAATGTCCTTATTTCAACTATTGCTAGACTACTTGACTGCTATCTCTCGCTAGCACAGGACCTTTTTCCTGATGCAAGAATGTCAGAGACACCTCGAATTGTTCTACTGACAGGAGTACTCACATTATAAGGCCCATGTCTGTGAACCCATTTAGATCTGGAAGCACATCCCTCCCGTTCTGGTCCTTCACACATTCGAGGTTTGCTGCCCATAAAATCCTTGCTGTGTGTATGAAGAGCGAGTCAATCGCCAGGTGTTTGTGTAATATGCTGTGGTGTGTTGGATATAGTTGATAAGTTGGATGAAGACTCTGACTTATTTCCTAAGAGCTCGCCGCAACAGAACCAGATCAAATCGATGGTTATTGTGAAAGCTAAATGTAAGGGTAAGAAAGTCTGCCCCTCCTAGACGAGAGGGCAACCCTTTATATACATGATCATGTATCTACTGTACCTATCTACGCAGGGACCTGTCGGGGACCCTCCTATTCACATGTGCTACTAGTTAGCACATATCTTCATTCATCGCTCATGGCAATCTAAATTACGCACGACAACCTAATGAGGTCAATCATGCGTCATATATGTGGTGCATATCATACACCATCCTATGTAGACTTTTATGTAGTTCATGTGTGACCGATCGAGGTTGATCGCACATCATCTACATTAGTGCATATTTGTGCAGTTCACATACAATCAACTGGGGTTGATTGCATGTCATCTGCATGATTGTGTATCATCAAATAGGCATGTGATGCTATCCTTATTGCCATGTGCAATCTGTGGTTATGCACACCAATGTGTGCCTCTTATGAATTTCCGAAAGGACTTGTGATTGGACAGTGTAAGGCAACATAACTACCGCTGCCTTACACCCTCCCCCACAAAAGACATATCATGCACTGAGGAAGGAATCATGCAGTGATAGTATTGTCATAGGTACCATATACATAGGTACCCTGAGTTCAAGTACACATAAGATACTTGTATAGTGCTCAACGAGATGGCTACTCTAGGCTGGGCCCATCTGAGTGTCCTTGTCCTCCTGCTCATTAGCGTATGCAGTATCGCCTTCTCTAGCATCCTCTGGGTGAACTGGAGATGCAGGGGCTTCTTCACCCATGGGGGCAGAAGGGCCCACTTCAGCGTTGGTGGACGAGTTCTCCCTCGAGTGGTAGGCTGTGCACCATGCAGCACATTGAGCGCGGGACTGCTTGAGAACAGGGGAATAGTATCCTGGGGTGCCTGGGTTGACCTTTTTGAGGACCAGGCTGTGGTCTGCATCGATGCGTGCATGTTACATTCTCGGGGCTCCAAATTTCATTTTCACCTGCTTACTAATACTTTCTCATCACATGACCTGTTCCCACCCCTCCCTCTATCACATGACCTCATCACCTGACTGCTTACCTATCGTTCTTACATGTGATTACCTTTAGCTGTGCATGTGACTCACACTGACTCCAACCTAGTAGCATGTATCCTAGGCTCACGTGTGAGTCAGTTCGACTTGGTATGACTCCATCTTTTGTACAATGACTCTTTACTAGTACGGGTACTAGTAGTATTAGGCTCGAGTCATGGCAGCTGCCCAGATGTATATAAGTCAACCTTATATCCTAGAGTTGGGCCTTAAGCCTGACTTGGTTTAATCCCAAGTGTTGTAGCTTCCACAGCGCCTTCAGTTTTCGTCCGCATCCCTTCTAAGTCGTCTCGAACATCGTCGAGACTCTCTTCTACATCTTTCATTATCACCACTAGTGTCTTGCACGTGTGCAGACCTGTCATACCAGCGCATCCAAGGGCCAGTGTTCACTACCTGCGATCCCTTGAAGTACAAGTCCCGCCGCCATTATACAAACCCGTGCACGTCGCACCTTAGGGTCCTTGGCCCTTAACACAAGTCAGGCTTACCACCCAGGCTCCACGGAGCATCACAGACATCATCTATCCTGGTGGGTATACAACTCATTGGAGAATTAGACGAAGCTCACAAGCACATACAAAGGAGACAAACAGACAACCTCCCTAACCACATTAAGGGACAGGCATACTTCGAATCGCATCCCAGACTCAGGGGAAGAGCAAATCCAGACACAGGCTATTACATCAGCACAGGCACAGACAAACTTGCTGTAGAATTCGTCACAGCAAACGGGGAAGATCATTGGACACAACTTGGAAGAGAAACAGACAGCACCTGGTACACTACCAAAGAAGCTCTTGTTCCCAAGGAAAATAGGCTTTTAGGCTGGTGGAATATTAATGATTCCCAGCACCCAGACTTCTTCATACATCACCCGGAACATGCACCAGCACCCCCAGAAGAGACACTTGCAGGAGGTCTTCACCACATCGCCACACTCCAGGGAGCGACTCCATTTACTCCACAGACACCTATCCTACCACAGATTGAAACAGCAGCCACTCAGGGCATTGCTATCCCCGTTGATATCGCACCAGTCGCATCCATACTCCCAGTCACACCAAGTGCACCAGTAATTGTCGCTACCTCAGGACCAAACACACTCACATACATCCCACCTACCATGTCAGGACAAGCAGGAGGATCGGGACAAGGTGCAGGAGGCACAGCAAGCATAGCAGCCACTACAGGTGGAACAGGACAAACCGTCACAGTCGCAGCAGTATCATCCAATGGCGGACTCAAAGGCACCCCACCTCCCCACTTCAGCGGAGATAGAGACACTAGTCATAACTTCCTAGTCAACTTCGGCATCTTCAGGTTCGCCAACAGAAACAACGATGCCATGAGCAACCCAGCCACACGCGTCACCACAGCACTCACCTACATGGGCGGAATTCTAGTCCACCCATGGAAGGAACAACAAATGACAGAACTTCAAGCACGCATCGCTGGAGGAACCGCAGACACAGAAGAAGCCCACTGGACAACTTTTGAACAGGCGTTCAAAGATACATTCTATAACACCAACATCAAAGCAGAGGCCTACCAGAAACTGGAGAACCTCAAAATGAAAGACAACTTGGATGTCTTTATATCCAAATTCAAGAGATATGTCACTGCCTCAGGAATAGACATCAATTCACACGGCATCATCCACTTGTTCAAAAAGGGGCTCGCCAGCGGTCTAACCACAGCCATAATAAACAGTCAAGGTTACAACCCAAGGAACCCCTGGACCACTTTTCAACCATGGGAAGATGCTGCACGCACCTATAACCTCAGATGGAAACACACCCAAGAATATAGAACTAATCTACACCAAGGATACTATGCCGCACTAGGCCAGAAACCCCGTGGACCACAGCAGCAGTCACGCGGAGGAGGAGGACAATGCCTCACCACATCCCAAGGAGGACACCATATGGATGTCGATACTACCATTGCTACCAACATTACAGGTAGAGGACCAGAACTTTCCAAAGCCAAGAAAGTGGAGTTACAAGCCAACAACTCCTGTTTCTACTGTTTCAAAAAGAGGACACCGCACCAGAGATTGTCACAAGAAACAAGCAGACCATGCCCAAAGCAGCAGAAACACCAGTAACCAGACCCACACCAGAGAAATCACCATAGATGACATCACCCCAAAGCTTGTCAACAAAATGATTAGGAGTGATGCATTCCAAGCCATGGACGAAGAATTCAAACTCTCCTTCTTGGAAGACGCCATCCTAGGCAACACCCCATCAGGTTTTTAAAGGGCCCTAAACTAGCCGCTGTAGCTAGGGCCATAGGTCTCAATAGTGTGTACATTAGCCGACTCAATCACATTCAAATAAATTTTGTTCTATCACACTATCAAGGACAAGCGGAAGAAACAGCACTACTAGACACTGGTGCTATGGAAAACTTCATCGACTACAAAACTGTCGCTAGGCTTAGGCTGGGAACTCAGAAACTAACTATTCCCAGACCTGTATTCAACGTGGACAGAACTAATAACCGTCACGGCACCATCACCCACACATGCGATCTCATGATCAAACAAGGAAACCGGAAGGAGCGGCAACGCTTCTATGTCTCAAATCTAGGCAAAGACAGATTTATCTTAGGCTATCCCTGGTTCCGCACCTTCACTCCAGATATCGACTGGACTAATGCTCAGCTACGTGGACCACAAATCAAAATGGAAACACTTAAACTTGGAACCTTCCAGAAACTCAAAGAATACAAACACAGACTTCTGGAACGTATCACTATAGCTTGTGCACAAAGCATTCCGCGGTTGGGAGTAACCCCAGAAATGGGTGGCCCAGCGGAAATCAAATGCACACATAATGCAATCGAAATGGCCCATAAGTACGCAACGGAACATGGGAAGGAGGAAGTCACCCTCCCAGAGGAATTCAAACGTCACACACTATTATTTTCAGATGAAGAGGCCAACAAATTCCCACCCTCACGCAGAGAAGGAGACCACAAAATTGAACTAATGGACACCGCACCGGCCAGCTTTAACTGCAAAGTCTACCCCTTGTCCCACAAAGAACAGGAAGCGGAGGACAAATTCCTGGATGAAAACTTGGCAAAAGGCTACATCGTACCATCCCACTCTCCCTACAGCTTTTCAACCTTCAGTGTCCCTAAGAAGGACTCAAAGGAAACCCAGTATATCATTGACTATAGACCCCTCAATGCTGTCACCCGTAAAGACGTCACACCACTCCCAAACCTTGCACAGTGCATCCAAGACTTGCAGGGGATGGAGGTATTTAGCAAATTCGACATCAGATGGGGCTATAACAATATCCGGATCAAGGAAGGCGATGAGTGGAAAGGAGCATTCAAAACACGCTGTGGCCTTTACGAACCAAAAGTCATGTTCTTTGGCATGTCAAACTCCCCAGCCAGTTTCCAACGATTTATGAATGGTATCCTTGAAGAGCTCTACAAGCACTTCGAGAGGAAAGGCATACACAACATCAGGGAAATATTCATGAACTACATGGATGACTGTGGCATTGGCACATTACTCAAGGATCTAACATTACACATTGAGATCATCCACTTCCTATTCAATCTACTTAAGAAGCACGGACTCCACCTCAAACTATCAAAATCAGTCTTCTTACAGCCACAAATGGACTTCCTCAGCGTTAGAATCTCAAAAGAAGGTGTTACTATCGATCCGGCTAAAGTCGCAGGTGTGGCGGCTCCTAGCCAGCTGCGGGTTGTGCTTGTAGGTGCACAACACCTTGGTGCGCTATAGCACTGCCTGGCTTCTGCGTGTATCCTTGGTGAGGCGATAGAGCCTCCTGCGGTAGTCGGGCCGGTGCCCCGAGCTACCAGTCCTTGAGTCAATCGGGTACGGTGAAGCGTGCATCTTCTGGTTGCGCGCAAGCAAGGTACGAGCGACACGCGCACATATTGGTACACAAGTACTTGGGCTAACGCCCTTAGTGTACCACCCTAGGTGTCTGTCTTGTAACGCGAGCTCTACAAGTTGTCCTCTACCCTTGATGGAGGTAGAGACGCGAGGATAGATGGTTCACAAGTTGAGAGGGAAGATGCAGACAAGGGGAGTTCAGGGTAACGATGATAGGATTGCAAGACTCAAGTCAAGCTTAAGGCTTGACTGTCCAGAAGTACAGGTCTTATATACTACCTGGTACTAGTCAGTATGAGTCGTTGTATGCCCTAGTCATAGTACAGTAAGCGATCAGTCATTCGTACAGTAAGCAGCCGAGGGAGTCAGTAAGAGTCGTACAGTACTCAGTCAGGAGGAGTTGTCAATGCTGCGCACAGGAGTCAGTCAGAGTCAGCGTGGCTATATGGGCCACCAGTATAGTACACAGTTAGCTAGGCTAAATATGGTAAGCCGAGTCACATGTCAGAGAACGGTCACTGGGTCTGGCACCTGACTGGTCAGGTGCACGATGAGTCACATGGTATCATGTGACAGGTCACATGCCTGGTCATGTGAGTAGTCTATAGTTGAGATCAGGTAATCAGTCACGGGGTCGTGGGAGTGGTCACGTGCTCCCCAGTCATATGGCACCAAGTCAGGTGCATGAGTCAGGTGATAGGTTAGGTAATCAGTCAGGTGATGCGATGTGAGAGATAGCGATAAGATGGAAAAATGGTGTCCGGATGCTACAGCAGGACTACATGACTATCCACATGACATACTCAATCTTAGGCAGGCTAGAGGCTTCTTAGGCATCGCCAGATACCACAGAATGTTCTGCAAGAACTTTTCAACCATTGCCGCACCTATCACCAAACTCACAGGCAAGGATGTCCCATTCGAATGGGGACCAGCACAATGTGAAGCACAGGACAAAATAATCATGCTCATAACCAGCTCACCAGTACTAGTCAAACCAGATCCTTCTAGGCAATTCGAACTAGAAGTGGATGCTTCACAAATCGGCACAGGGGCGATCTTATACCAAAGAGATCCACCAACTACATGTGCAGATGGCACAGAAAAACCAGGACCACGCAGACCGGTGGGATTCCATTCCCAGAAATTCACCACAACCAAGCAAAAATACCCCATCTACAACCGTGAATTCCTAGCCATCATGAGGGGACTTCGCTGCTGGACACACTTGCTTAAAGGAACCCATATCCCCATCCTGGTATACACAGATCACGCCAATTTACGTTACTACAGAGACCCCTGAAAAATCAGACCATGCGTTGCTGGTTACTTACCTGAGCGGGAACAATACAACATCTTACTGGAATACAAACCTGGAGCAACAAACAGAGCAGATGCCTTGTCTAGGTGACCAGATTACGAAGGATCAAACCCAGATAACAACGAAGTGCTCATATGGCCAGACCAATACTTTTGTGAGCAGCATACCTCCATGGTCAGGAGTTACCCCGGAAATGGGCAGCCTGGTGGAGAAGAAACGCACATCCGCATTTTCAATATAGATAGCATCCATGACAATTGGGACAGCAAAGTCAAAACAGGGCAATATCCGCACCAATCAGAACTCAAGAAATGGGCGTCATTACATAACCTCACCCTATTGGACGGGACCCACTGGCATCATGGGACCGCCTTGGTTGTTGTGGCAGACAACGCGCTTAGGAGGGGGGTAATTTCCCTTTTCCACGATCATGTGATGGCCAGCCATCCCGGGATTACCAAGACACTGCAACTTCTCTCACAGTACTATTGGTGGCCGAACATGAAAACATTCGTCACTGAATACATCAAAGGATGCGCTACCTGCCAGATAACAAAAGTTAACACCCATCCTGCCCATCCACCACTGTTCCCTATTACTCCCGCAGAGAACGCTTGCCCTTTCAAAACAGTCGCAATGGATTTCATCACTAAACTCCCACAGTCAGGTGGATATGACACCATTCTCACGGTCACAGACACAGATTGCTCAAAGGCATCTATCTTTATCCCCTGCAACAAGGCAATAGACTCAGAAGGAGTCACGCTTCTATACCTGAATCACATAACCCCACACTACGGCATACCCCACAAAATCATATCAGACCGCGATGTTCGCTTCACATCAAAGTTTGCTGCGGAACTTTGCAAGCTTCTTCATATCAAGCAGAACATGAGCACAGCATACCACCCCCAGACCGACGGATCTAGTGAAAGAACCAATCAGACCCTAGAACAGTATCTCTGGGTCTTCTGTGGCACACAGCAGAACAATTGGCACGCATGGCTCCCACTTGCCCAATATATGAAAAATTCATGGCCTTCAGCAACCACAAAGAAAACACCTTTCAACCTCCTTATCGGATACACACCACAGATTCATCAGCCAACCAGATCATCGAACCTCCCCACATTTGAACAACGCTTGTTAGCAATCAAAGAAGCCAGGAACGCCACTCAAGAAGCCCAACGTAAAGCGCAAGAATCTTGGATCAAAGAACGTCACCAGTTTACGCCATTCGAAGTAGGAACCAAAGTTTGGCTTGAAGGAACAAACCTCAGATTACCAAGCAACATCACCACAAAGCTAGCACCAAGGCGGTACGGACCATTTATGGTAGCCGCCAAAATATCAAACGTCACTTACAAACTCAGCCTCCCATCCACCTGGAAAATACACAACGTATTCCATGCCTCCCTTCTTACACCTTATAAAGAAACCGATCAGCATGGCCCCAATTTTATCGAACCACCACCTGATATCATCAAAGGCAAAGAAGAATTGGAAGTAGAACAGATAATCAAAGCGCACACATATGGGCGGTGGAAGAAGAAACAATACCTTGTAAGATGGAAAGGATACTCTCCCGCACATGACTCATGGGTCAATGCGGATGACTTGCACGCCCCTGAACTCTTAGCCGAATTTAGAGGAACAAGCAGTATAAAGAGCATGCAAAACAGCGACCAAAACCTCACTACATGTCTCTCATCCCCCCAGATATCTTTCCCCCACAGGTCACAACCTATACTGAACAGAAAGATGACTACGCCCTTATCACCCAGGTCCACCAGAGTGGGAACGTCCTCACCTACTACACCACCCTTCGACGAAGCAACCAACCCCACCCAACCTTTATTGACACCACCTGCACCGTTAGTTGGGACAAGATCCACCTCCGATCCACGGTCTCCAATCACAAATTTCACCAACCTCTCATCAACATCACCATCCCCAATCCCTATTCCCCCACGTACACTATCGGAGCATTTCTTGGCAGCACCTCAGGCACCTCCACCACCACCCCCGAGCATGATGGGTGAAGAGATACTTATAGAGCTTCGCGACCGCTCCCTCGCTGACTGTATTGGGGAACGTGTACCCACCCCTTTCAAGTACACCATGAGCACGCCACCTAGCCAATATATTGAGGAACAAGAGGCTATTCTAGCTGACCAAAGAGCTGCTAAAGCTGACGCTAGAACCCACTCCACTCCTGAATCTGCACCATGTCATATTCCCTCCTCTCCTAGTTCTTCTGAGTTCTGCCACCAGCTATGGCTTAGCAGCAAACCTACTCAGCCTGAGATACGTTCTATCATCAAACTCTGCAAAGCGATACAGAGATACAGACAAGCCAACCCCATCTTGAATGACGCTATGAGGACATGGATGGACAACATCATGGGGAACATCAACCTCTATGCCCAACACAACCCCAACTCCTCCCTCCTACCCACTACCAATGACGTCTTCGACCAGATCACACATTTCACCTTCATCCCAGTATTTATGGAGATGATAGGACCTTACCTTGAAGACAGCGACCAAGAAGTTGGACCACCTCCCACTCTCCTACAGTGCATCACTATTAATGTCGAGACACAAACAGAAGTGTCTACAGACAATGACCACCCAGGGGGAGAATGGATGAAGTTTAATCTTGGCAACCCAGCTCACTACCCCCTTGTCTATGTCGATGAGGATACATGTCCACGTGCAGCCAAGTATATCCACTATTTATCCCTCAAGGATGGTGTTGTCCATCAAGGAACTAGCGGCAAAAACAAACCAATCTATGCCACCCCACTTCACGCTTGTTCATTCCCCACTCCTAACTATCGTTGCCCAGGTATTAAAGATACCGACCTCCACATCTTCCACCCTAGCAGCGCTAGCCGAATTATAGTGGATGACGCACTCTACCACTTAGGCGACCCTGGCATCATAGTGGATGTGCATACACTCCGCGTCCAGTATGACAAGGTCATGAGGATCAAGAGGCAACATCTAGAGCTAGACAACAAAGAGCAGGAGGCAAACAAGAAGCTCCTAGACATGGAGCGCTACCTGGCTAACGCAGCAGTTCGTACACGTATTCAACCACACCTTCTTCATACCAGGCCAGCTTCCCCTCCCACTTCTTTCATTCCCCATATCTTTGCAGCTCAAGGACCATCTGACGACCAGGAAGAGACTGGTAACAAATGCAAACGCCCCCTCTATCCCTATTGCCTCAAATATCACGACGACTACCCAGATCACATGAAGGAAGACTGCCCATTATGGGTCATCTGTAGGTGGTGTTACTCCCCTCTCCATGCTCACGATGAATGCCCAGTTCCCCACTTCAATTGCACTGGGATGAGTTGTGTGGTGCCTGAAACCCACCCCAACTACGGACTTATGTGTATCAGGGATGACTCTTACAAGTTGCGTTGCGCGGAGTGGGATGCTAACTGTTACATTCTTGAAGTCTCAAATTTCATTTTCGACTGCTTACTAATACTTTCCCATCACGTGACTTGTTCTTACCCCCTTTCCATCACATGACCTCATCACCTGATCGCTTACCTACTTTTCTTACATGTGATTACCTTTGGCTGTGCACGTGACTCACACTGACTCCAACCTAGTAGCACGTATCCTAGGCTCACATGTGAGTCAGTTCGACTTGGTATGACTCCATCTTTTGTACGATGACTCCTTACTAGTATGGGTACTAGTAGTATTAGGCTCGAGTCATGGCAGCTGCCCAGATGTATATAAGTCGACCTTATATCCTAGAGTTGGGCCTTAAGCCTGACTTGGTTTAATTCCAAGTGTTGTAGCTTCCACAGCGCCTTCAGTTTTCGCCCGCACTCCGTGCAAGTCGTCTCGAACATCGTCGAGACTCTCCTCTACATCTTTCATTATCCCCACTAGTGTCTTGCACGTGTGCAGACCCATTATAACAGCGCATCCAAGGTTCAGCGTTCGCTACCTGTTACACCTTGAAGTACAAGTCCCGCCACTATCATACAAACCCGTGCACGTCGCACCTTAGGGTCCTTGGCCCTTAACACTGACTCATGTGACCAGCCACATGAATGAAGTCACGTGGAAGTGACTTTCTAGGAAGGGCGTCATGTTACGTTCTTGGGGCTCCAAATTTCATTTTCACCTGCTTACTAATACTTTCTCATCACATGACCTGTTCCCACCCCTCCCTCTATCACATGACCTCATCACCTGACTGCTTACCTATCATTCTTACATGTGATTACCTTTAGCTGTGCACGTGACTCACACTGACTCCAACCTAGTAGCATGTATCCTAGGCTCACACATGAGTTAGTTCGACTTAGTATGACTCCATCTTTTGTATGATGATTCCTTACTAGTACGGGTACTAGTAGTATTAGGCTCGAGTCATGGTAGCTGCCCAGATATATATAAGTCGACCTTATATCCTAGAGTTGGGCCTTAAGCCTGACTTGGTTTTAGTGTTGCAGCAGCTCCAGGAGCCGGAGCCAGCCAGGAGTCGAGCCGCCTGAGCTGGCCCGGTTTTTTTTTCGAGCTGAGCCGAGCTGTGGGTTTGGTCCCACTGAGCTGAGCTGAGCTGAGCCAATCAAAAAGCTGGCTTTCTCCAGCTAGATTACAGCTCAGCTTGAGTAGCTGACTTGCTGCTGTCTGTGCACAGCACGTCATCTTGGAAATGCATCGCCGTGCCTACAGTACACTGGCTTCCAGCACTCTTGGTGCCCCCGAGCATGTCGGGACAGCCGTCTGGCTTATTGCTCACATGGTCCCAACTCAAATCCTCAAGTGCACCTGCTTATAACACCAACCCCCTCTCTATCTGTTAACAGGTCTCTTCTACCATGACCAACGCTGTCCCTCGACCCATCAACAATAGCAGCGCAAGTACAACATGTAACATCGTGGGCACAAGGTTAGTTCACGGGTTCTCCTTTCTGTGTCTGCCATTATTTGTTGACCCGCCTTAGCATTCATCTTGCAAGCTGCCCCCCGCTCCCTTCCTTCTTCACATAAGACTATTTTATCTTCACCTCTTCTTGTGCTGTCAGCTTATTGTCGATCCCGCTGAAGACTATTGCACCTTTGTTATCGCCCTGCTATCATTCACCGAATCCAACCATCTTTTCCAAATGCCGCACCCGCATACAGAAGAAGATCCCGCTGCGACTCGTTGTTCCCCAACAACCTCATCCATCCAATGCTCGCACCGCGAATCGGTCACCCTTCCCTCGAAACTATCCATTCAACCCATCCCCTAGAGTCCTATGTCTTCTGCATCCCAACACTGTCTACCCCATTTGCCGTGACTTCGTCCTCGTGGTACCACCTTGCAGAATCTACGTCCGCTTTGATCTCCTGCTTCATGCTCGTGCAGTACTCGCCGATCTGGCGTTACCGAAGGCCACCACTGCGTCGTTGACGAATGGACCGAGGGCCATAGTGATGGAGAAGACGAGGACCCGGACGAAATTGGAGAGGACGCCGGGGACGAAAACCGTCATGGACGAGAGCGTCTTGAGGTGGTGCGACAGCTCATGGGCAAGCAGTATCACAAGATCGGCTGTCTGCTCCAGCGTTGGATGGTACGTCCACGCTGGCGTCGGCGGGGCAGCGAAAGAAAGGCCGCCAAAGAGCTTGGACCAGAGCGACGTGCTACGACCACTGCTGCCACCGCTAGGGGATCCCGCTGGTGCAGCTGATTTGTTCTTCGAGAGGATGTCGTCGAGGAAACCAGAAAAGATGACAATGCCTCCCGCACCGTCTGGCCCGAAATCCTACGAAAACGTGTTGTGGGCGTCGGGGTCATCGACGACGATCAGAGAATATGGCAGGCCTGTGATGGTATGCGATGGGGTGGGCCAGTTGCTGCGCATTAGCTGGTGTACGTATTCAGCCGCGTGGCTTCGCGGGCGCAGGGGGTACTCTGCAGGAGGAGGCAGCGGGACGTCGCCATCGCCTCATTCGAGCCAGACGGGTGCTAGGGACCTCTTGTCACCCAGCTTCGGTATCACTGCCTCGAGACTGGAGGGTGTCCCCAACCCAAGCGTAGCGTCAGTCAGAGGGTGGTACGATTTTGGGGGCACCGTGCTTGGAGATGATCTCGGCGACGGCTTGATACCAGCCTGCGCGCAGAGGCACTGCAGAAGCCTTCCTCAACCACCCCCAGCCATTCACCACCACAACTCCATGAACATTGTTTCCCAACCCCCCACTCCCGTACGCAGGGCAACGGATCCACTGCCCATGGCGATCCCTCCCCCTCAAGTCCTGATCCCTATGCACAAACAGCGCAAAGGCTGGCACAATCGTCGCAAGTGCATTTTCCTTCTCCCCCCTTTCTTTCTTTTTCTTTTCTCTTTCGCACCATAACAACAGTGCTGATCCCTGATCTTTATTTTATTTGCTCACAGGATCAACTCTGGATGAACAAAGGAGACGCGTGCCACCGCTCTCAAGATGTGGCTTGATCACAGTTCATACACGCTTGAGGGTGTCGATGATCCGCATGTCCCCGCATCGCTATTCAAACAGTTCCATGACCACCGAATGCCAATCGTCGACATCAACAAAGTGCAGTTATCCCCCCATGAAGCAGTATCCCAGTAGATCGCCACAAGCAGGGCGAAGGTGTCCTGGGCGCCATGTCGACTCCAGCCATCGCCGCCAAAGACAACCCTGACTCGCCCGAGGATGCGTCAACGACTCAATGACGGCCATGCGCCAACCTCCTTCCACCCTGGGCGCGAGTCAACAAGAAAAGTACGACGGGGTTGAGGAGGCTCTGGCAGTGGTCGAGGGACCTGCGCCCGTCTCATGTTTCAAAATACCATCATCCTTCAAACTAGCTGATGAGCTTTCAGAGGCCCCAAAGTCGACACCTGTCCAACACGACGGCAGTGAAGTGCTGATGGACATAGAAAGCGACGTCAACAGCCAGCCAATGGGCGATGATGTCGATGAGGAGCATCAGGAGGTCGTAGACGCCGAATCCGGCGATGAGGGTGCTGCCCATCAGAATGTGGATCGCAGTCGAGAGGAGGAAGCAGGCGGGTGGTGGGATGTCTGGGAAGAAGATCCTCCTGCCTGTGGGATCACCGACGCCAGGGGCGCACTTGATGGACGGGCCGATGAGGTCGAGGATGAGGAAGCCGATGAAGGAGGGAGCGCAACATTGTGCGGAGGAAGGGGCCATGTTCCTGTGGCCGCGTGGGCGGTGGCATGTACACGCCCTCGCCAAAGTCCCATCCGAGGCTGCGCATGGAAAACATGAGCTTGAGGGCATCCTGCATGGTCACTCTACGATAATTGCTCTCCTTGGGTTCTTATTCGCACATGTATTATTTATTCCTTCGTACGAATTAATTCAATGACTGTGGGGGAGGTACAAGGTGGCTTCTATCATATTAATAAGAGGCACAGAACTCGGCATCGTCTAGCCCCCATGGCGGGGTGACAGCAGGTTGTGGTACTATGCATATCCTTGGGTCTGTGTACCCAAGACAAATAATTTGATTGTGTAGACCGAGGCGTTGATGACTGTGGTGCCAGCACCCAATCGCCCTGCCACGGAATATGGATAAGCCCATGTAGCTTGCCCTCAGCACAAGTTGGCAGCCCACAGGCATTTTGGTGTTGGAGGAGCGGGACAGCGGTGAGGACAGTGTAGGGGAGGGGGTCCTCATGGGCTGAAGTAGGGCGGGGGTTAGTAGAGGGACAGGACGGACACACCTCGAGTAGGATACTGATGGTCAGAGTTTTTTCCACTGGACGGGTAACGGTTCTCAAAGATAGCGAATGCTGGAGAGGGCAGACATCAGAACACAAAATAAAGCGAGCACTCACTCTCACTTGCTAGACAGGGCAGTTCAGGACACAGAAAGAATGTGTGTCAGCAAGGGATGAGCACGACGGTGTGCGCCCGAAACATGGGGGCCTTGCTCCAATACATCATGGGCGGTGGCGTCAGCTCAACATCCAGCACATTTAGCAGATGGAGGATGGTGCAAAAGTGGGGGGCCAGCTAGTTGAGTGTGCATATATGAACTGGCGATGGACCCATGCGAGGTGAAGAGCGATATCGAACTTGCATTCACATGTGCATTGGGTGCGAGGAGGCGTTGCGTGGTTCTGCTTGTCAGGGAGTCACCATGAGTTGTGTAAAAAAAGTCAAGTTTGCAAGGAGGACGGGTCAGGACATGAAAAATGTGAGCCTGGAGGGACACCCACTCGTTGGAGAGGGGGGGGACAGGTGTATGGCCCAAGACTGAGTCGCTGCGCTGACGATACCGCCTGGGGGGTGACTCGCGATGATCACGGTTGTGGCCACTTCAACTGTCATTGCACTGATTGTCGTCTCTGCAAGAAGAGGTGGGAATGGGGATGGGCTATCATCATGTCTGTGGCGTGGTGAGTCCCGACAGTGACGGGCTGGTGGAGATGGTGATAGTGTCTGATGTGGTGACATTCAATAACGGGCAGGAAGCAAAAAAAGGGGGTAGCTTAGCCGGCTTAGCAGGCCCAAGCTGGCAGTAAGCCGGCTCACTGAGAGCTGGCTAAAATGGGCGGCTCAACCAGATGCAGCTCAGCTCAGCTAGGGTTGTAGTTGGCTCCGGCTCCGGCTTTAGCCAACAATTAGCTGGAGCTGCCACAACACTACTTGGTTTAATCCCAAGTGTTGTAGCTTCCACAGCGCCTTCAGTTTTCGTCCGCATCCCTTCTAAGTCGTCTCGAACATCGTCGAGACTCTCTTCTACATCTTTCATTATCACCACTAGTGTCTTGCACGCGTGCAGACCCGTCATACCAGCGCATCCAAGGGCCAGTGTTCGCTACCTGCGATCCCTTGAAGTACAAGTCCCGCTGCCGTTATACAAACCCGTGCATGTCGCACCTTAGGGTCCTTGGCCCTTAACAGCGCACGTGCATCCTGCATTGCATCCTGTAGTAGCACATCCTCTGGATGCTCTGTGAGTGACATGTCCATGTAGGCTGCAGCCCACTGTTGCCATGTCTCCGCTTTGGCCACAGTCACACCAACGCTTGCCAGGAAGCGCGCTACGTGTTTGCAGTTGAGATGGCTCTCATCAGCGAACTTGGATGGGTTGTAAATGTGGGCATAGCGCTGTGGCGCGATGGTCAAGCAAAGACGTGTAATGGTCTCTCCATACATGCCATGCACATTGAGCAGCATGGCCGCTGACCAAAGGAACATGTCCCGAAGCGGACCACAGATGGTTCCCAGGCGTGACTTCTTGGACAATAGCGGAAGCAGGGTGAGGAGGGCCCTTGTGGCATCGACGTGCACATTCAAGTATCCATTACAGATGAATGGTACTCCTTTAAATGTGAACCGGCCCTCTGTGCAAGGGTGTTCACGCATGTTTTGTAACCATTTCTTCCAAATGGCGGTGCTGACATGGGGTGAGGGCTCCTTTGGCAGAGGAGGCACTCCACTGCTCGCAATGCGCCCTTCGCGTCGCTCCTTGCATCGTGCGTCCTAGAGCCCTGCCCAGAGCTCAAGAGCCTTCTGATGGCATTCTTCATGCAATTCCGGCGGTGTATTCCGGACGCAGTCGATATACCCTTCAGTGTGCGCATGCCTTGACAGTGTTGTGAGAAGGGCTGTGATGCCAGCTTCATTGGAAGGATCGCATGACAATATCAGCACCCTGTTCCTCCCCCCCAAAATGAGGTCCATAATGGGTAAGGGGATGCTAGCTCGGATGCTTGCCTCATGACTCTGGACGAACTCCCTCCAGAGTAGCGTGGTGATGAAGGAGGGGCCGCGCTCAGTAAGCTGTCTATCTGCAAGGATGAAGAACGGGCTGGAGTAGTCAAACATCCCAGTGTGATCGATCACGGTGCACTCGTAACAGCGCCCATAGAATTGAAGCATGGGAAGCGATGCATAGAAGCCAACACTCTCGATGAAGGGAGTGGTAGTTTCACAATCATCGCCAAGGGGCGCAAGGCCGACAGTGTCTGTCATCCGCGAAGCGAGGTCTGCACCCTCAGAGGGCGAAGGGATGACGGGCGACAGCTGTGGCAGCTCCCTGAGAGGGAGCAAGGTAGCAGAAAAGGTGGCTGTGGAATGCATGGTCAGCCTCAAGAGAAGGTGCGGCAGGTCTGCAACGTCGCGCGAAGGCACGTCGTCGCAGTCCTCAGCCATAGGGGATGGGTGGCAAGAGGTGCGGCTGCAGTCCTTGGCCATGGGGGATGTGCGGTGGGAGGCGCGGCTGGAGGCATGGCGAGAACGGGACGGGGACATGGATAGGGAATCACGGCGAGGCAACTTGCGTCGGCATGGGGTGTGCCCCCGTTCAAGCTGGAGGTGGAGTGTTTTGTTCTTGTCCTTCAGCTCGCTGATGGCTTTGTCTGCTTTACACTCAATGTCATCAGCGACGTCGCGCGCACAGATGATCTTGTTGTCAGCCGAGCAGAGGCAGCGACAAGTATCTTCAAGGTCCACGTGGACAGAGTTGAGCTTGCAACGCAAGGACATGGTGGTGTCCTGTTGTGAGTCATTCTTTCGCCAGAGATCATTATGCTGCCTTTGCAGTGACTTGAGCTGCTGGTACATGCTGAAATTCTCCGCGATGAGATTGCTGCAGATGACGTTGCGATGCTGGTTCTCAGCCTCGACGAGGGTGGGTTCGTTGTCCATAGCAGACTTTGTATAATGAGTTTGCCATGCTGAGCACGTAGTGCAGGCGTGGGTATCGTGTGATACAAGGTGCAACATGGCTTTGTATCGCCATGGGCCGGGATTACCACCCTGGTTAGAGGTGGGGGTCAGGGAAGGTTGGTTGGAGGGCATTGGTCAGGGATGTGGTGAGGGATATGATGAGGTGGCAATGTTTTGAGCGGCGTGTTGAAGGTTCATGCCGCACTGGTAAGTCCTGATTATAAGTCAGGCGAGAGGTTAGTGTAAAAAAAAAATTGACGCGGCACGATCGATCGTGGTATCGATGGATTGCATGTGCTTATCTCAGGGCATTCCTGTATGGTAGATCCCCCTTAATCAGCCATGCAAGGCAACTTGTTGCTACGAATGGTACTCATTTGCGCAGCTTGCCTTTACAAGGCAAATCATAAGGATCTTGGACGCCAATGAGTCCAAGATAATCATCCAGGGCCTGCAAATCTTTGCAGGCCTCATGTGGCTCCCAAGTGGTGTCGCCCATGTTCCAGTGTACTTGGAATGATAAGCAACCCATGTCCCACTTGTGAGCAACGATCTCATTTACGAGCCACTCCTGGTTGTCAGGGGTGCCATAGTCATAAAACATGTGCGCTTCCCGATGCAGGAACAGCGCGTCATCATTCGCGTGATAAGGGCGAATCTTGCTCCAGTGGAACCGGTCGTGCAAGTTCCGTGCTTGTAGCTGAGCCGGCAACTCGACCCTATAGGTAGATATACTTGGTTGGGCATCGAGTATTTTGAATGGACCGACAAACTTTGGTAAAAGTTTGTGCGCACGCCCCTTTGGGAGCGATAGGTCTGCAGTGGACACAAATACCAGATCACCTGCCGCGAAGGTGTTGCCTTCGCGTTGGTGACGATTAGCATTGTGCATTTGGCACACTCGGCTCTCAATAATTGCGTCGTGCGCATCTGTGAGGTTCTGCAGTGCACGTTTGATGAAATGTCTGACACTGGGTATGGCATGCGGTTCTGGCACGATCCCTGGGTTTACACTAGGTGTATACCCATAATTAAGCTCAAAAGGGGTGAACCCGGACAAGCTGCTAATAGCAGAATTCAGGGCAAATTCCACCATGGGGATCTTGTCAGGCCAGTCCTGCTGGTCCAGTCGTACCATCGCCCAGAGAATCTGGGCAACTGAGTGAATTGCTCGCTCCGACACACCATCCGTCTGAGGATGGAATGACGTTGACATCAAGAGCTTCGTGCCAAGAAGCCTGTGAGTTTCACACCAAAATTTGGACATGAATTTGGAGTCCCTGTCTGAGACAATAGTTCCGGCAAGTCCATGCAAACAGACTATCTCACGAACATACAACTGAGCAAGCTCACTTGCAGTTGTAGTCGTATGGATGGGCACTAAGTGCACCATTGAGGTGAGGCAACAGATGACCACCCAGAGGTAGTCGCAGTCACCGGACTCTGGGAATGGGCTGACGAAGTCCATCGCGATCAATTCCCAAGGTTGCGCGGGGATCGGTAGGCTGTGCAAAAGTCCAGGCACTCTCTGGGTGCTGGACTTCGTCATTTGACAAATGGGGCACGTCTTGCAGTATTGCTCAATGTCCTGTCCGATGTATGGCCACCAGTAGTGACACCGCACATAGTCTGCTGTCTTCTGCGGCCCATAATGCCCCAGCACTTCGTGTGCTTGGGATATCACGACTTCAGTGATCTGTCGTTTGTCATGGATGACAGACAGTACGCAAAGCACAGATGCATCTGTACGATTGCGGGTGTATAGGAGGTCACTTAAGACCTCAAAGTTTTTGTGGTGCCTGACGTTGTTGAGGACCTTGGAGAAAAGCAGGTCTTTTTGGTACCCATGCTTAATGCTCTCCAGTATGGACAGGTCCCCTTCAACTCGGGGGTGAAGGTCCAGGAGATATCCGAGGGACTCCTCAACTGTCAGGTCGGAGGAGTCATCTGGCGGTGGCGGCGCAGGCACTGGGCTGTGCCCATGTTCTTTATGGGCAGCAAGTGCAGCTGCATCCCACTGCCTCTCCTCAATGGCCTCTATGACGGGGCACTTTGGTGCGAATGATACTGGATCATCCACCTTCCGCAGCGCTCGTCATTGATGTTGTGGGCGTGAATGGGGATCTATACCCGACTCACGCATTGCTCGAGTTTCCTCAAAGTGGACCCAAGGGAGATCTTCTCCCTCAGGGTTGAGGTGCAAGTCTGCATTGACATACTGGGACTTGTCTGTTGCTTCGTCCCAGTGGTCATTCTCATGGTACCTGGACAAGGCGTCAGCCACCAGGTTCATCTTGCCTTTGACATATGTGATGTCATAGTCGAAGTGCGCTAGGAATTCCATCCATTGCGCCTGTCTATTGCTAAGACACCTTTGCGTCTTAAAGAATTCTAATGCCTTATGGTCTGTGACCACAAGGATTCTTCGACTGAGGAGTTTATCCTCCCATTTGAGGAGTGCTTCGAGAATGGCAATTGTCTCTATCTCAAATACTTGGTAGTTCATCTGCGCGGCCGTGAACTTTTTAGACATGAAGCCTGTGGGATAGCATGTCTGCCAGGTTTCCCCTTGGCTGTACATCGCTCCTATGCCGGACGTAGATGCGTCACAGATAACCCAAATCGGATCACTGGAATCTGGATTGATTGGCTTCAGAATGGGCGATTTACAAGCAATCACCTTAATGTGATTGAAACACGCCTCATGGAGTGGTTTCCAATAGAAGGGCTGGCCATTCCTGCAGATCGCAGAGAGTGGACCAGTATAGGCTGTGACATCTGGCATGAAATGGGCCAGGTACTGTATGAGACCCAGGAATCGCTGGACATCTTTGAGATTCCTGGGTGTGTGCCACTCACAGACATGCGCCATTTTGTCTGTGTCCACGTGTAAACCTTGGTCATTGATTAGATGGCCAAGGCAATCCATATGCTTCAAGTATAGATCACACTTCGCTTTCTCAAGGAAGAGGTGAAACTCTCGGAGCTTCTCGAAAACATATTCGAGATCCTTCTCATGGTCTTCTATTGATGCGCTGAAGACAAATAAATCGTCAAGATAGACATGCACAAATATGCCAATCTTATCTTGGAAGATAGCAGTCATTAACCGCTGGAAGGTAGTAGGACCATTACAGTCACCCTGCTGTAAGACATTGCTCTCGCATGTCCCGTAGACCATTGCAAAGGCGGTTTTATGAACATCTTCTGGTTCAATATGTACTTGTTCATACGCATTGGACAGGTCAATTTTTGAGCGAAACTTCACTTGTGCAACATCCATCCGGATCTGGTCTTGATCCGGGAATGGTGTGATGTCTTTGATGGTATTGTCATTGCGCTGTCAACAGTCCACAACCGTTCTAAGCTTTCCTGATTTCTTTGGGATGCACAGGAGCGGTGCTGCTTGTGGCACCGCCTTCGGGATCCACCATCCTGCGCCCACATCCTGCTTCATTTTCTCCATGAGTTGTGGTTTCATGGCATCAGGGCAGCAAGGCAAGTGATAGTAATGCCGCTTGCCATCGTCAATGAGTGGGATCTGGTGGTTTATTTCTCTTAGCAGAGGGAGTTCTGATAGGACTCTGTTAAGAATGTCGGCATACTTCGCAAACCAATGGTCGCAAAGTTTCTGGAGTTTGATTGACTCTCACTGTCCATCGCGAAGAGTCTCCTGAAGATTGACGGACTCTTGCTTTCCATCGCGAAGAGTCTCCTGGCTAGCGTCCATTGCTTGAACACATTGTTCCTCCCCCCCCTCAAGGGGAGGTTTGCCTTTGCCCAGGCTGCGGCTTGCATTTCGTTGCAAGGGTGCCGCTTGGCCAGGCAGGCCTCAATGTGTCGCGCAAACCATTCGCCCACCTGGCGCAATGGGCGCACGTACTTGCGATGCTCGCTTCTTGGCGAGCATGAGATCCTCTTGACCGGAAGTCAAGGTTGGGACTTTCACGCCTCGCCTACTCAGGATATCCTGGTCAAAGTCCAGGATGAATCCGTGCTTGTGTAGAAACAGGATACCAACAATCATGTCGTATCTGTTGATATTGACGATGTCCAGGTAGGCATCATTGTCACTTATGGTCCCCAGCTCTACGTGAGATCTGGCCCCAAAGTTTATCATGGAACAGCTTCCAACCATTCCTAGTTGTAGAGGGATTGGGTTTTCCAATTGGAAAACCTTGAGCTTCGCCACTCGGGCGAAGTCGTGTGATATCGAGATGGCAGTACTCCCTGTGTCCAACAGGGCGTACACCTCAAGGCCATTAACTTTAACCAGTGCCGCCATGCAATGACGATCACTGGTTGAAGGTTTGGGGCATTCCCCAGTCACGCTGCTAGTTCGCTGAGCTGCACGGAACTCTTGTTCTCATGGTATATTGGTATTGTCGCATGCTGCTGCTACATGCACGACATCCTCTGAGCTTGCATGGGAAATCCCATCTGCAAGCTCGTCCATCAGACTTGGAAGTTCCGACACAACTGCAACACGAATGGTCTCCTTGTCCGCAACGTCAACCATTGGACTCAGAGGTCCCATCAGCTCATCCCGAGACATGGTTCCCACGCCAGCCATCAACGAACTTTCGGGATGTTCAGTCCGGCTTGAGTTACCATCGTCAGAGGTCACCAACCTCATGTGTATGTCTTCGTCACTAGACGAAGACGGAACATTTGGCTGGCTGTTAGCCAGTTTGTCCTCCAACTCCTTGTATTGCTTTTGGAGTTCCATCAGTTGGTTAAACCAAATTTCGGACTCCTTGCCCTGGAGTTCGAGGTCCAAGCATTCACAAGCAAGCTTGTCCAAGAGCTCCTTGATCTTGACTTTATAGTCATGATTCATTGTGTGTGATGCCTCTAACCACAGTGTTTGCTGGTGGTTTCATCGTTCTAGGGCTTCAATGGCGTTTACTTCTGTTTGAGATAAATGCCCTTCTTCATGAGCCAAGTCCCATCCAAGACAGATGAGTCCTTGCTCATAATGGTCTTGGATTTTCCCAGCGGAAGAATCTTTCTTGCTGTGTATGAGCTCTGAGACAAGGATGTGCTCCTTGAAATTTGCGCACACTTTGCAGTTGTGTACGTGCGTAATTCCATCTTGGGGAGTGAACTCCCATGGGTCGCTTCCCATGTAAGGCGCTCATTGGAAACAGTTCTGCAACATTTCCCAACAAGACTTCCAGTCTACGTCCTTGAATTTCATGGCAGTACTGCTGGAGCTCTCTCCTTTGGGAGCAGGACTAGAGTGTTCACTTTTGAGTGCAGAGCTAGGGCTTTCACCCCCCTCAGTGCTCATAGCCCAAATGTAAACATGTTCCTTATCATCCGATGGCGGCACGTAGCCGTCATATTCCTCATAGAATGACTCTTCGTTGTCATACTGGGAGTCTTCTGGGCAGTTGTCCTGCTCATGTGGCTCCTTGTCAAGGTTTCCCTCGACCTCTTCTGGAGCTTCCTCGCTTTCTTCAGGAAGCTCCATATGGTTTGGTTGCTTGCTATCTGACCTATCATCCAAAACCTGGGCGGCAAAAATTTGTCGCTGCTTAGGCTTTTTATACTGCAGACACTTGGTGTCAGATGCGATGTGGCCGACTTTGCCGCATTTGTAACATATCAGCTTCGAAGTATCTCCCTTCGAGGCTGATGGCGTCAGGGCTGCAGGTCTACTGCTGTTCCCTGTGGCAGGCCATGGGGCTGGGCACTGGTTTTGCATCCCATAACTTGCGCCACTCCTGCCTTGTGGCAGCCTAGCTGGTGGGTTGCACGAATACTGTGGTTTGCGTAACCCCACTGTCCTCTGTTGCCCACTCATTGTAGGCATCAAGGAACCTTGACCAGGTTGCCGCTCGATATTACGCCCTACCTTCAGTGAAGCTTGGGTTTGCTCATAGTGTCGTGCTTGTCGCACGATGTCCTCCATAGAACTATGTTTGGCTGTAAGTTTGTTGTACATTGTCAGGTGGTACAGACAATCGGATGGCAGGCCGTTCATAATTCTTCGTTTAAAGGAGTAGTCATCTGGGTACTGGGCAAGTCGCCTGGCCCACATGACTAGGTCACGATGGAAGCCTAATATTCCTTCTTCCTTTGAGTACTTGATATTCAAGTACTCCTCCATCGCTTTCTGTGCTGTAGTGGTGGTTATAAATGCACAATATAGTGCAATTATTACTGACTCAAACATCCAATTGTGAGTCCTGTGCTTTGGACATTCTACCTCATAGCTGAACCATCATTCAGCTTTTCCCTTTAGACAGGTCCCTGTTACCAGGACCCGGTCTATGTCTTTGTCTGCCCCTGTGAGGCGGTGGATCTTAAAGAATCTCAATAGGCCTTGAAGCCACCTATCAAGACAATCGAAGTCATCTTTGCCATCATAGGCCTCAGGCAACTTGGCTTGCAGTCCCTTAATTTCAGGGAGGTTGTTTGGAATACCCATCAGTGAATCTCTGATATGGTTCCTTAAGGCGTCAATCATGTTGATTTCATAATTGGACTCTCCTGGAATAGGCATTGCCAGGACGATCGATGCAACAGTTTGCCCCACCTGTCCCTGTATGGGCATTGTTGGTGTGGTCATTGCCAATGATCGTCCTTGGGTTGAGCCTGATATTGTTATTGGGCCAACCATCTGTTGTGACCGCGCACTCATTGAGCGGTGGGCATAATCTTGGTCCAGTGTAATGTACGTGGGCCTTATCAGAGGAGCTGGACTCGCATTGGAAGTATGATCATGTTGGCTGAGGCCTCGCGGCTCCATGCTTCTACAATTCTGTTGATTCTCCTCAGCGCCTTTGTTGTGTCCGAAGTCTGAGGTCTCCTCTGGTTCATGTTGGACCCAGGTTGGGGGTCCACTCATTTGTGCACACGGGCTCTTAGAAGCTGCACGTGCGCGAGACTCTGCCATCTGCCTTTCATACCGTTCTGTATGAGGGGCCCGATCACTATTTCTGGGAGAAGGGCCTGATTCCTCCATCGATTGTTTGATGGGTCAAGGATTCTTGAAGTGGGCTCAAGCATTTACTCAATGCTTGAAATCCACTGTTCCTTCATCAGAACCTCAATCGGCAAATATTGCCTGGGTAGCTTGAGCTTGAGGTGATGGAGAGGGCACTGACCATCCTTCATATCGTGCGCGAACACAATTAAGTAGTTGACGCATGCCCTGCATGGCATCCGAGACCTCACTGGAGCTATGGTACACATTGGTGACTTTGGTCTTAAGCTCTTGACAAGTTTCCGTGACCTTCGATTGAAGGTCATTTACTTCTTGTCTGTAATCCATCGCATCAGCCTTGTTCTTTTCTGCAAGGTAGGACCGATGGGTGAGCTGCTCGTTCACCTGCATCCACTCCTCTTCAGCCAATGCCAAGGGAGTGGTAACCATCCTCTCATCGTCATGTGACAAAGGGCTTGGTGCATGCCCTGTGTTCTCAGGGGAGGGCGCTCAGTATCCTACAGGTTCTATAGAAGGACCCAGGCTCCCAGGAGTAGTTGTAAATGACTGTTCCTGTTCATAGATGTTTTTATGGATGGTCCTGTGCTCGCTCGTGACGCTTCCTTCAGGAGAGATACTCCTTTCAGGTTGATCACCACTTGGAGAGTTCATTAGTGAAGTGAGAACGCTCTCTTCGCGAGTGATTGTGCTGTCAGGACATGTGGGCACGTCACCTTGTTCAGGTGCTGGATACTCCTCAAGAAGGGTAGTATTCTTGCGCACTCAGGTACGGCATGCGTTTCGAGCAGTTGCTCAAGTGTTACAGGCAGGACCATCACTCATGGTTCTCTAGATAGCAGGCTAGTGTTTAATAATGCTGGTGCTGCGGGTATGAGATATAGTGATGTATAATTTCGCTTTCACCAAAAACCTTCTGTTTAAAGGTTAAAAAAAGTGTAATATGCTGTGGCGTGTTGGATATAGTTGATAAGTTGGATGAAGACTCTGACTTATTTCCTAAGAGCTCGCCGCAACAGAACCAGATCAAATCGATGGTTATTGTGAAAGCTAAACGTAAGGGTAAGAAAGTCTGCCCCTCCTAGACGAGAGGGCAACCCTTTATATACATGATCATGTATCTACTGTACCTATCTACGTGGGGACCCGTCAGGGACCCTCCTATTCACATGTGCTACTAGTTAGCACATGTCTTCATTCATTGCTCATGGCGATCTAAATTACACACGACAACCTAATGAGGTCGATCACGCATCATATATGTGGTGCATATCATGCACCATCCTATGTAGACTTTTATGTAGTTCATGTGCAACCAATTGAGGTCGATCACACATCATCTACATTAGTGCATATTTGTGCAGTTCACCCGCAATCGACTGGGGTCGATTGCACGTCATCTGCATGATTGTGCATCATCAAATAGGCATGTGATGCTGTCCTTATTGCCATGCGCAATCTGTGGTTATGCACACCAATGTGTGCCTCTTATGAATTTCCGAAAGGACTTGTGATTGGACAGTGTAAGGCAACATAACTACCGCTGCCTTACAGTTTGCCCACACATATATGCTGTCCAAATCCGAACGATACATGACCTTCCTGATTTGTTTCAATAGGCCCTGGTTCAAGTTCTCCCTTGTCGTCGAGATGCCTTTCTGGCCTGAATTCCTCGGCATCGTCACCGAATATGGCACGGTCGTGATTACATTGCCATATATTGGTGACACATGTTGCGCCTTTCGGGATGAACATGCCCTCGTACCAGTCGTCTTCTATGGCTTTGTGTGGCACTCCGAGTGGTACAGAGGGCCTCCAGCGAAGAACCTCCTTGATGATTGCTCGTACGTATGAGAGGTGTGGGGCATCAGTAAACGTAGGGGGACGGGAACGACCGATGACCACATCGAGTTCGGCTTGCGCTCTGCGTTGCACTTGAGGGAACGCCACCATGGCAAGTGTCCACCACATCAGCATGGTAGAACTAGTCTCGGAGCCAGCAGCACTGCGAGGCATCGTAGTTCCTCGCACCAACGGAAGGCAACGATGACTTACTACATTTGCCCGGCGAGGTATGCCATTTCCTTCTCAGATAGACGATACCGATCACGGAATTCGATCAATGATGCGCTGAAACTCGGACGGACACCGCCATTCGTCTATACAGTTTTGTTATTCAGACGCCACACTCTCTCTGACACGAGGACGTACAAGATCGATTCTGACACGATTGAATAATCCAAGATACATCTCGGAACGTATGGCGGATTGTTCCCAGGATTTTCTCTTCCACTTTGCAAACCTTGTGGTGCATTAGGAGTCAATACGATGTTGAAATGGTTATGGTGAAAGCGTATACCTCTGGGGAATGTGTAGTATCCAGGGAAGGAACTCGACAAGAGAAGCCCCAAGTCCTGCTGCTTGTGCGGTCCGTTTCATACTTCTATCAATTTGTTCGATGGCACGATCATGTTCTGATGGGAGCGACGGATAGTCGTACAAGATGGCCATGATTGTGGAGGCCCCAGCTCGCATGAAGTGTTGCTTTCTGTCCTTGGGATTATTTAGGAGCGAAGTGGCCAAGATGTTCGCCTCCTTTGTCTGGATGGGATCGTATTGCTGCACTACCGACTTCGTGAGAGCGTCATGCGAAGCCCGGCGCATTCGACGCCAGCTGTGAAAGCGTGCTGGGGTTGATAATTTAGGTGATCAATGTCTGTTTCCAGTACTCACAGATCGCCATGGTCCATCAGTACCAATCCTAGACCTTGATTCAAGATCTCGCTCGCCACAATGAACCGAGGGCGGCCTGAGGAATTCTGGGCTCGGCGCTCGAGGACCTCGAACGCCGATTTCAAACTGTTGAAGACGATGGTGGGTTTTCCAAACACATCCAGGCACATGACTTCGCCTAGTAGTTCACACCCGTGCTCGTACCTCAGTATTGTTCTCAAATCTCGGTGATACTCACCAAATTGTTCCTTGCACTCTCGCGAAAACAGCCACTTTTTGTCATTCATCTGGGATAGATTCCCGATAATTGGGGCTCGTCGCGGATGGGGAGGTAGTTTCCGCTTTGAACTTCTTGCATAGGAGATGACGAGAAAGACGAAAAGACAAAACAAAAAGGTATCGAGGGGCCGTGGTGATGTGAACCAAGAAAATCCAACGAGTATCCCCCCTTGTGCAGCACTTCCACCTACATTCCCCGCGGGTACGTAAGCAGACTCTGGCAGGTGGGCAGCGAGGAACCAGCCCATGAATTTCTTTAGGGCATCAATCGGTGGAGGAATAGGATATGTCATCGCGGCGATACATGCAGGGTATCCTGGCAGGGACTTGAAGACGTACTACAATAGCGTGAGGTGGTCGCTGCTTAGCGCTTACTAGTATCCAGCGTACCCGAAAGCACCCGACTCGTGATGATGGCATTGACGCCAGACGTCCAGTGAATGGCCATTCGCATCCTTGTGTGTCGTGGGAAAGAAGCCATATCCCCGCAGGTAAGTTATCACTAATTGCTTCCAGTGAGCTTCCTATTACACAACAATCCTTTTTTAGCATCAGTCGTTATCATCATCACAAACAATGAGCGATTTGAGAAGGATAGACTAATTTGCGGTGATTGCGAGTACCTTGAACCATCGACGTGTGAACATATCACTGGACAGAACTGGTCAACAGGTGGTGGCCAGGAGGCAAATAACCATTCGCTGTCTGCCGTCATCATCCAGGAGTTGGGGGCTGATGAATACACCATATAAGTAGCGATCATCGCACGCTAGTGTAGAGCGTTTTCAAGGCTCTGAGGACACCCCGCGTAGACCCCCGTGATGACATATCGCATTCCTCCACTGACTGATGCCTTAAAGAAATACATGGGTTGGTCCTTCGTTGCCTACGAGCCAGAGTCTGCTCACGCACCAGCGCGGCCTTTGGGTGGAATCGCTGCACCAGAGGGGATACACCTTGGGTTTTCTCGTTTCACCTCACCACGGCCCCTCGATCTCTTTTTGTTCTGTCTTGTCATCTTCATCGCCATTTCCTATGCAAGAAGTCCAAAGCGGAAGCTACCTCCCCATCCACGACGCACCCCAATTATCGGGAACTTATCCCAGATGACTGACAAAAAGTGGCTATTTTCGCGAGAGTGCAAGGAGCAATTTGGTGGGTATCATTGAGGTTCGACCGATGACTGGAAGGATGCTGACGTACGAGCACGGCTGTGAACTACTAGGCGAAGTCATGTGCCTGGATGTGTTTGGACGACCCACCATCGTCTTCAATAGTTTGAAATCGGCCTTCGATGTCCTCGAGCGCCGAGCCCGTAATTCTCCAGGCCGCCCTCGGTTCATTGTGGCAAGCGAGATCCTGAATCAAGGTTTAGGATTTGCACTCATGGACCATGGGGATCTGTGAGTACCGGAAACAGACATGATCCCCGAAATTCTCAACTCCAGCACGTCTTTACAGCTGGCGTCGGATGCGTCGGGCTTCCCATGATGCTCTCACGAAGTCAGTAGTGCAACGATACCATCCCATCCAGACAAAGGAGGCGAACATCTTGGCCACTTCGCTTCTAAAGAAACCTAAGGACAGAAGGCAACACTTCATGCGAGCTGGGGCTTCCACAATCATGGCCATCTTATACGACTATCCCCCGCTCCCATCAGAACATGATAATGCCATCGAAGAAATCAATAGGAGTATTCGATGGACCACACAAGCGGCGGCCATTTCCCGCACTGACAGATTTTTCGCTCCGGTCGTATTCTCCGAAGCACGTGATCCCAATTTCTCGTTCTTTCTTGGGCGGATCTGCACCACGTCTACAAAACCTCCGCTTGGAATCCCTTTCATTTCCAGCATTACCAGAGCTACTCTTGGCCGCCACCAACCTTGTCCGCCTTTCGTATGACGATATCCCATCTTCTGGGTACATCCCTCCTCAAGCAATAGTCACTGGCCTCTCCGCGTTGACCCGACTTCAATCACTTTCCCTTACATTCCAACCTGAATCGTTCCCGTTCACGGCAATTCGAATTCCACCTCCGCACACGCGCACTCTCCTCCCTGCTCTCACCCATCTTTACCTCCGGGGTGTTCCTGAGTACGTGGAGGACCTCGTGGCCCAAGTTGACGCTCCTTTGCTGGAGAGTACGAAGGTTACATTATTCCATCGGGAAGTCCTAGAAGTTTCAGAGCTGTCAAAGTTCGTCCGTCGTGCAGACAAGCTATCGTTACTCGATCAAGCAGAATTTACCGTTGAGTCTGACCGCATTACCGTCTTGCTTTCACAGGTATTCGAAGTGATAGTCGATCCTAAAACTCTCCGGCTCTGTTTCTCATGCCCTCAGTCGGATCTACGGCTTTCGTGTCTTGCACAGTTCTGTGCATCATGTTTGCCTAGCCTCTCCCATTTTGAATCCCTCCATATTCTCGGTCCACGTCATCTTACTCCCCACCTTTGGTATGGTGTCATAAATGACCCTGACCCCCAATGGCTGGTACTTTTATGCCTTTTTGATATCGTGAAGGAGTTGTACCTATCCAAAAAAGTCGCTCCCCGTGTCGCACAAGTCCTGAGAGGGCTTCCAGCGGAACGGGTCATGGAAGTGTTACCAGCTCTGGAAAATGTTTTCATATCAGGGCTGAAGCGTTCTGGGTCTGTTCAGGAAGCGATTTCTGAATTTGCTGACACGCGACAGCTTTCCGGCCACCCTGTGATTATCGACAATTGGGGTGAGGTTAACTATCGAGGATAATACAGAAATGGATCGAAGGATCGATGATTGATAGGTACTCCTGCTTTCCCTTCCATAAACGTTTGATCTCGTCCCTTACCTGCTACCTATTCTCCTTTGGTGTTTGACCCCCGAGCCACCGGTTCAGCTGTACCTCTTTGCTACCATAGTCGTCGTCGATCTTGTTCAAGTTCTGTGATACCTGACGTTTGTTTTGATCCGTGTATTTAGGCCAACTTTCATGATCCTACGACATGGAGACTTAGAATTAGGCGCAGGCATTGATCAATGATCAGTCGGGATGTTGACGGTGTCGCCAAATGGCTCGGCTACTTTGCCGTTGGGCAGTAGTCCATATGGCACATAGTATGCTTTGTTTTTTTTTTTTTTTTTTTTTTTTTTTTTTTTTTTTTAAAGGATTTTTATAGAAGTTA